>JGI11705J14877_10001184_pt1 | contig 15122 bp, 8 predicted proteins | sample Etolaghawater15m_FD_14877 | JGI IMG/M metagenome (IMG submission 14877) | reverse complement strand
AAGTCATCTTGCAGTCGTGATGCACGAGAAACTATCCCCTCAGTTGCTGTATAGTTGAGACCATAAGGATGGCCGATTGCTATGGTTGTGTCTCCGTCAGAGACAATATTGCTCGAAAGTTGGAGTATAGTTTTTGGATGGATTAGTGATTCCAACTCTATAAAAGCAAGGTCGAAATAAGGATCGTCATAGATAACGGGCGCGATGGTTCTTTTTATTTTTTTTGCACTGATAACGACTTCTTGAAGCCCTCCAACAACATGAGAGTTTGTGATGATAAGGTTTCCAAGGATAAACCCGCTTCCTGTTCCATAAGGGGTCATAATCTGAATGATATTTTCTATGTATGTTTCAAGGATATGCTGTGTATTCATTTATATCTCCTCAAAATTAAGATTTTGAATTTGAAGATAAAAACTGTTGGAAAATTCATTCAAAGAACTGAAGTTAAGTTCCTCGCCAAAAGTCTCTAAGAGTTTATATTGTGCTTGATGAGGCTCGATAATTTTATCAACTCTTGTGATGATAGTTTTTTTTGAAAAACTTTCATCTTCTTCATTGTAAAGTTCTACATAACCAAGAGATGTAAAAAATGAAGGGTTTTGAATTTCCACAAGAGTATGTAATAGCTCTTTAATCACAGGATTTACTCCATAGTTATAAAGAATATAAAAGGAGATATATTTATAGATGATTGGAATGATTTGCTTGTAACGATTGTTTTTATACCAACGGATTTTTAAAAGTGACTCGCTTATAAAGTTATCTATATCTTCTTTAAGTGTTTTATCTGTTGGGTTGAAAGTGTACTTTGCATTGTAAAAATTAGAAGAGAACTCTTTAAAATCCATAGCTTTAAGCTCGTTTATATAAATTCTCAACTCATTGTTTCTTGCTTCCATAGTTGTGTTTTCTTCGGTAAAATAATCTTGAATTTTCTTACTTGATTTTTGATAGATACTATACTTTGCCACCAGAAGATAATCGAGCATATAAAGAGTGTTTAAAAGAAAGAAGGCCTGCATTCCGGCATTGTCATTAGAAGGTAGGGTATCTATCTTTGCGTCTAGTTCTTTGATTGTTTCTTGCATAAATTCATATTTTATTTGCAGTTCATTTTCATCTACTTTTTCTAAATGCTCAATATCTTCTAAGTGTATTCCAGCAAACTCATTTCTTATATATTCTTTGTCAAAGTCGGCATTTAAAGCAATCTCACGCAGAGGAAAAAATATTTTTTGTGGATTCATGGTAATGTTGTCATGATAGAGTTTTAGCTTTATATATTCCTCATCCATAAAATAGTATGCATAGGTAAATTGATAGTTTCTATCGAGTATATGCCTTTTTAAAGACACATTTGCTGAGGAGCTTTTTGTCATGATGGCTTCTGCATAAAGATGCTCTTGCGTTACATAGCCTGTGATTCTTGCGCAGCCTTGAAAAATTTCAAATTCAAGTTTGTCTTCTATGAGATTTGTTCGTGTGTTTTCATTGGATTCTTCATCTGTAAAGTTTTCTAAGGACTTAAAAAAGTATTCATAAGCGTTTAAAATATCTTTATTTTCAAAGGCTTCATAGGATTTGTCAAAAAGTTCTTCCTCATCTTCAGAGAGTTTCGCATTTATGCCTCTTCCAAAAGGGTGGTGAAGAGTAGTTGTTGTATTGTCAAAAAAGTTGAACCAGTTCATTTATTATCTTAATTTAAATTTTTATTATTTTGCATTCATCCATATAAGCAAGATGCAGTTATGTACTGTCATTATATTGAAACCTCCCTTATAGAAAGTTAACGCTAAACCTTCTGTGAGACTTGCTTCTTTATGCTCGTTATTTTCATATTTTTGTATATAAGTGTGGAAAATTGTATATATATTATACAAATAGTTGTTCATTAAATATCTTTAGTGAAATATGTTGCAAGACATGCAGAATCAGTACCACCAATCTCTGGTTCGTTTTCTGGAGTACCAGAATCTACACTTGATGTTGGTGTGTTGGTTACTGAGTGTTAAATTAAAGATTTTACTTCAGATTAATCCAAAAGCCTTGTCCTTGTTCTATTGTTTCTACGGTTGGAATATTTGCATTATTCAAAATTTCTTGTATAGTTGTATCGGAGGAATATGCTCTCCATCCATAATCATATGTCCAAATTGTATTTATATTTGATTTTTTACTAACTATATCATTAACACTTATAGCATTTCCATTTCCAAGCAAATGCCATCCACTTAAAGAATTTACAAATGAGATATCCTGAAGTAACTTATATTCATTTGAAACTACGTTAGATTCACCTATTTGTATATTAAAGCTTGTTTGAGCCTGCGAAAAACTACCATCTTTTGCAGTTATTGTAACTGTGTATGAACCATCACTTAAATTAGAAGGAATTACAATTGCATCATTATTTATTGGAAGGACTATAGTATTATCATTGAAACTTATAACTGCACTGTAGCTCAACTTTTCGCCATCTGGATCTACAAATCCATGTATTGGAATACTTAACTCTAAAGCATGACTTAGTGAAATATCTGAAAAAGAATTTTCAGTATAGATTGGTTGATTGTTATTAGAATTTGCTGATGTACTACAAATAGCGTCACTTGGAGTATCCGCTTGCAAGATCAATGTTTTAGATACAGAAAATCCATCAGAATCTTCAACAATCATCGTAAATGTGTATGTACCATCACACAAGAGCTGAGAAGATTCAAATGTAAACGACCCTGAATATGTATCTGAAACTTCATTGTAAGTTAAAACAGTATTCTTCAAGGAGATGTCTGGTGCGAAAAAATCCGCAGATGCATCAGGATTATAATTTGGATCGATTGAAGTTACATAGACATTTTCTATAGAGGATCCGTTATTAATCTGTGCTTCAAAATTTACTGTTGCATTATTTTGAAGGTCTATTTGCGAGCCTGTTTGTTTCGCTCCATTTACACTGAAGGAAACAATATCAGTCAGACTCATAGATGCAGCAGCGAAATTTCCACCAACATAATGCGATTGTATATTTTCTGATGAACTAAAAAACTGAGGAGTTTGCATATTATAAGGAGCTCCATAATTCAATAGGGTTTCTGTAGCATCATCAAAAGATGTTTTAATACTTTTACCAGAGAGTATATTTCTACTAATAACTGTTGAAAACGCGATTGTTCCAAAACTTTCTATGTAACTTAACTCTCCAGCTAAAGACGAAGTTAAGATAGTAACATTACTTGATCCTTCAAACTGATCTATAAAGCTACCAGATTTACAAGCCTCAATAATAATCACAACTTCCCTATTAGTTTGCGACTGAAAACTATCTATTGCATTTTTTAATTCCGATGCATATAAAATTTCAGACTTAGAATCGTTATCGTAATCTTTGTTAGAGATTTTAAACGCCCCATTACTGCCATGATCTACCATGTAAATATACAAAGGTCCAAATGTATCTTGATTTGTAGCCCATGTAGTTATACTCTCTTTAAACTTTGTCACACTTATTGTAGAGTTATCTACTATATCATCAAAGACACCATCATTATCAATATCTATCTCATTATTAAAGTTATGCCAATAAATTTGATCTGAACTTAAGCCTCTGTATAAAAAAGTGTTGTATATTTTTTGTGATAATTTCTGAGAAGCATTGTATAGAGGGTCTGTTTCATTATCACTATCTCCTGTTAAAATAATTAAAGATCCTATACTGCTTGCTTTTGTTAGATCAATTTCTTTTAGGTTTACAGAACTCCCTCCATTTGTTACAAAGGCTGTATAAAGTTCAGAAAACTGTTCGGATTCTGAGGAGTAATATCTAGGGAGCTTAGCCGTTTCTCCATCAAATCCAAGTGTTAAAGTGTAAGGAACTTTTTCATCAACTAAAGCTTTGGCAGAGAGTTCTAAAATGTAAAAACCCTTCAATAACTGTAGTGACTGTGTAGCTTCTGAGACAACAGTTTTTTTATTAACCAATTCTCCCGTTGCATTGTATACTTTATAATAAAAAGAGTTTTGATTTGTATTTTCAAAGTCGATATCAATATTTACAAACTTATCTGTATCTATTTTAAATTTATAAAAATCACTGTCATTTGCATCAAACTCTCCTCTTGTTTGTGGAATATAATCTACCGCACTTGAAACAGAATTACTCGGTTCAAGCTCTTTTTTTGTAACACTTCTAGCAATGATAAACTGTATATCGCTGTTTGGTTTTGAAGCAATTTTCAATGTGTATGAGCCTGCAGACATAGGTTTAATCTGATAGAGCGATTCATTATTCACAATCATTTTTCTTGATCTTAGATTCTCAATAGAAAAGTTTGCATCTTTGTCGAACACATAAATTCCATATGTATCTTGATCTGGCAATACAAAATTAAAAGTAACTTCACCATTTTCATCTGATTGCATTGTTTCATCATAAAGATAATGATTGTTTAAAAGTGCTATAACATAAGAAAACTCTTCAATGTTTTGAGTATCTATAGAAAAAGTATAATTTTGCGATAGGTTTAACACAAAATCTCTGTATATTGAGTCACTAGCAATGATTTTTTCACTACCGACCGCTTCACCATTTTTATAGAGGGTAAGGATGATATAAGCGTCCTTTGAATCATCTATCTTAATAAGAGATCCAAACCCCTCTTGAGAAGACACAACAAGTCTGTATCTTTTTGAAAGATTTGAATCATTATCAGCAAAAGAGAAGTATCTTACTTTTGAGTACTTATTTATATCTGTCAAAACATCAGCATATGTTATATCCATCTCTATCATCTGAGGATTAGAAAGGTAAGCATAACTATTCACAGCCTTTGCCCCAGAGGTTGTCACTAGATTATACGATTTTAAATAACTTGCATTTTCATCTGATAACTCCATCACTACAAGATCGTTTTGTAAAACTTCAATAGTATTTCCAGCTCTTTGAAATGAATCATTATTCCCACTTAAAAGTGTGTATTTTGAAAAAGGGACATGTACATCATAGTTTGTTGCATTGATTTCAAGAGTTTGAAGCTTATAAAGAGCCTCTTCGTCAAATATATTTTGTTTGTGTATCGAATCTATACTTTTGAAATCAAAACTATTTTCAATAAGATAATTATTTGAAACGCATCGTGGATTATACTCAGATTCGTATGGATCAGTATTGTAACCTATGGACAATATAGAAGAGATACTTCTTCTATAATATTTACTATCTATTGAAGAGTACTTCATCCATGGACCAAAAGAGTCATGTCCATTAGTAAATTCATTTACCATAAAGTTCTTATTTGTACCTTCATGAATTCCAGTGTATTCATATATCGTTGGTAAATCCCAAGTACCACTACCAACAAGCTCTTTATACGAAACACAATACTCTTCAGACTCAAAATAATTCAGAGAATATGGCTTTGCAGCAACTATATTATCCATCCAAACTAAGCCTCTTGAACTGTCGATTACAATCTCTTTAACATCATCTCGTATAAACTGAGCATGCATGCTTACTGTTATAACCAAACACAATACTAAAATTTTAAACACAATACTATTCACAAATACACCCTTAAACTTTTTTTAACAAAATTATACTGATAAATAATTATTTTTCGTTTAATTAAGATTTAAAATGTAAATAATACAAGATTATAACTCTAAAATACACTATAACTTTGCCACTTATTCAGGAGCTGAGATGATTACTTGATTTTATAGGTAAAAGTTAGAAAAAATAGTTACGAAATTAAGCCTAAAACCATTAAGCACGCAGTTATAAATGACTAATTAAAGTAAATCAGTCAAAAAACTGTAAAACTACAGGCAATGGTTAAAATCAGTTTTTTAAAAAGTTAGAAAATTGAGTTTAGAAGAGATATAATTAAAATTGTATATATATTATACAAATAGTTGTTCATTAAATACCTTTAGTGAAATATAATATACTTATGATAAATAATATAATAGAAAATAAAAAAATTGAAATATTTCTTCAACCCATTATTTCAATAAAAGATAAAAAGATATTTGCTTATGAGGCCTTAACGAGAGCATATGATGATAATGGTGAATTGATTTCACCATTGTATTTGTTTGATCAGGCTAGAAAAGAACGCCTCTCTTGTAAGCTAGATGAATACGTAAGAGAATTGGCTTTAGAGAAATTTAGTTCATATTATCATGAAAATCATGAGGTGCTTCTGTTTTTGAACTTTGAAGCTTCTATTGTTGACAATGAAATGTATGAAAGTTTTATACCGATAGTGTATAAACACAATATTCCAACATCCAATATAGTAATAGAGATAAAAGAAGATAGGATAAAAAACACGCAAGCTTTACAAAAGTTCATCACTAAATACAAAAGTAGGGGATTTATAATAGCAATTGATGATTTTGGCACAGGCTATTCTAGCTTTGATAGACTTGAGTTTATTAAACCAGATATTGTAAAAGTTGATAGGTCTATCATTTACAATATACATAACAACTTTATTAACTCTGAAATATTAACTGCCATCTCAAATATGTGTCATAAAATTGGAACCATTGTCTTGGCTGAAGGGGTGGAACATAGTTCTGAAGTCCTTTCGTGTATGAAAAAAGATATAGATATATTTCAAGGATACTGGTTTGCCAAACCTCTAAAGTCCATAGATACTCTGCAACAAGATGCTATATTTAAATCTATAAATATGCTTGGTAATACATATAAAACAATAACAAAAGAGGAGATTAGTAAAAAGAAACTTTTGTTAGAAAAGTCAAAAATGTTATCTGCTAAAATTTTAGATATTCTTGAGACATATGATATTCATAATCTAGAGGAAATAGATGAGGTTTTTTTAGAAAACGATAAGCTTGAAGCTATATATTTAATGAACTATGATGATGGCATTCAGGTTGGAAAAACCTTTATTCATGCAGCTGAGAGATACTTATATAATCCAACAAAAGAGGGGCATAACCATAGTTTAAGAGATTATTATTTTATTACTAAAGATTCCTCGCGTGGTGATTATCTTGGCAATAGATACATATCAAAAGCGAGTGGAAATATGTGTAGAACTTATTCTTCTAAAATAGAACTAGGTGAATACAGTTATATAGTCTGCTTGGATATTTTGGATTAAGAATTTAAAGCAGCTATCTCATATGTAAGCTGATGTTTTAGCTATACTTTTATTATGAATAACGAGATAAATGTAACTATAAAATCAGAATATGTATCAAAATATAAAGACGGCTATCCATTGATCTTAAAAGAGACTTTAGAGAGCACTCAGCGATTAAGCCAAGAGGGTTTAGTGCTTAAGCTGCTTGATAATAAAAATAAATTTATTGCCAAGGCGTATTATGGTCTTCAGAACAAGGGGATTGGTTGGATTTTATCGTTACAAGAAGATGAAAAAATAGATCTTGATTTCTTTATAGCAAAGATACAAAAAGCTATTGAATCAAGAGAGGTCTTTTACAAAGATGCCTCAAGCAATGCTTTTAGAGTTTTTAATGGTGAAGGTGATGGAGTAGGCGGGTTTACCATTGATTATTTTAATGGTTTTTATATGCTGACTTGGTACAGCATAGGAATATTTGAGTTTAGAGATGTGATTTTAGAAGCTTTGAAATCTTGTGTTACTTATAAAGGGATTTATCAGAAAAAAAGATTTGACACCAAGGGGATGTATCTCGGTGAAGATGATGATTTTGTATGCGGTGCAAAAGCTCCCGAGCCTCTCATAGTTCAAGAAAACGGTGTGAATTTTGCAATATATCTAGATGATGGTGCAATGGTCGGAGTGTTTTTAGATCAAAAAGATGTTCGTAAAGCTATCAGAGATAAGTATGCCAATGTTAAGAGTGTTTTAAACACTTTTTCCTATACAGGAGCATTTTCTGTATATGCAGCACTTGGCGGTGCAAAAAAAACAACAAGTGTTGATTTGGCAAAACGAAGTCTTGCTAAAACAAAAGAACAGTTTGAAGTCAATGGCATCGACTGCACGAAGCAAGAAATCATCGTAGATGATGTGTTTGATTATTTTAAGTACGCTGTGAGAAAGAGGTTTTTATTTGATATGGTGGTTCTTGATCCTCCCAGTTTTGCAAGGAGTAAAAAACGCACCTTTTCTGCTTCAAAAGATTATGTGAAACTTTTAAAAGAGGCAATCCAGATTACAAATAAAAATGGCCTTATAGTCGCTTCAACGAATGCTGCAGGTTTTTCGATGTTCACTTTTAGAGACTTTATAAAAAAAGCATTCAGTGATTTAAAATTGAAGTATAAAGTGGAGGAGAGTTTTTCTCTGCCAAAGGATTTTAAAGTGAATCCCAAGTTTCAAGAAGGAAACTACCTCAAGGTTGTTTTTATTAGAAAGTTAGGCTAAAAATTTCACCAAAGTTTTATATAAAATATCTTCATCTATAGGCTTAGTGATATATCCATCCATACCGAGATTTAAGAATTTTTCTTCATCTCCTTCCATTGCATTTGCGGTAAGGGCTATGATTGCTCCACAATTTTCTTTATATTTTTCATGTAAAATTTTCATTGCTTCCACACCTTGCATATTTGGCATGTTTTCATCCATTAAGACAAGTTTATGAGTTTTTGGGTTATACATATTCACAGCCTCTTGACCATCATTAGCAATGTCGCAAGTAAGACCGAAGTCTTCTATAAGTATTTTTATAAGCATTTGATTTGTTTTATTATCTTCGACTATGAGTATATGGCCCTTTAGAGTGTTTTCTTTATCTTCTACTTTAGACTGAACAACATTGTGAGTAACTTGTTCATCGGCTATTTTTTCTAATGGAATGCTAACTTTGAATTGTGTTCCTTCACCTTCTTGTGATTCTAACTCTATTTTTCCACCCATCACTTCAACTAAACTTTGTGTGATGCTGAGCCCTAATCCGGTGCCTCCATACTTTCTTGTGGTGGAACCGTCAGCCTGTTCGAAGGGTTGAAACACTTTGTCTTGAACTTCTTTTTTCATACCTATGCCATTGTCTTGAACACTCAAGACTAAAGAACCCTTGGTGTATCTGGCATCACAGCTTATTTCACCGCCATCGGGAGTGAACTTTACTGCATTAGAGACCAGGTTGAGTATAATTTGGCTGATTCTATGCCAATCACCGTTAAACACAGCTTGCAGACTTGAGTCTATATGATTTTTAAACTGAATGTTTTTTTCAGAAGTTAAACCTTCAAAACGCTTAGAATGCTCTTTTATATCATTGTAAGCATTAAAAAATATAGGATCTATAGTGAATTTTGAATCTTTAATTTTTGATAAACTCAATATATCATTGATAAGTGTTAAAAGAGATATGGAACTCTCATGTATTCTTTTGATATAGTCTAAATGCTTAGAATCTTTAAGCTTTTTTTCTAAAATACTGCTAAAGCCTATAATCGCATTTAATGGGGTTCTTAGTTCATGGCTCATATTTGCCATAAACTGTTCTTTGGCTTTTTGCGGCGTTATATCATGCTTTATAGATGTATATCCAATGATGTTTGTATCAGTGTCAAAATTTGGAATTATAGATGCTCTAACCCAATAAGCATCTCCATTTTTTTTAAGGTTTTGTATTTCACCATGCCAATTTTCTCCAGATTTGATTGTATCCCATAAATCTTTATATATTTTATTTGGCATATCTGGATGTTTTACGATGGAGTGATAATGACCTATAAGCTCATCTTCAGTATATCCACTGACTTCACAAAAAGCTTTACTTGCATAGCTTATTGTTCCATTGAGATCTGTATTGGATGCAATCACATTATCTCCAAAAAGCTCAAGGGATGTATTGAGTTTTTTAGTACGTTCAGAGATGAGGTCTTGCATTATATGCATATTGTAAAACAGTATGCCTATTTCATCTTTACTTGCAGCATCATAGGGTATCTCCACTTTTTTATCTTGTGCCACATCTTGAGCAATTTTTGTCAGAAAATTAAGAGATTTCCCCATATGGTTACCAATGAGATACGCGGTTAATAAACTTATAACTAAAGCTATACTAATCATTAAATAACTTAAACGTTTGTTGTCTTGAATTATTGCAAGGTTATTTGTTTCATTAAATACAAAACTGATTTTACCAATCTTTTGCTCTTCCACCACTACATCAACATAGTTTAAAAGGTATTTATCTCTTTGATGGTCAAGAAGTGTTTTGGCATTTTTAATTGAACTCTTGAAGATATCTTCGGGAATAGTGTCTTTTTTGATATAGCTAGATAAAATATCATGTTCTGCAGTCTCAATTTGTATAGCAACAGCATTTTCTATAGTAGAAAAATTTTTAACAATATTATCAATCGTAGCTAAGTCTAATACAATCAAAGGTGTTACTAAAAGTTCTGAAAGCAGTTGGCTTGTTACATTTATTTTTTCAGTGCTTAAGGTTTGAGATGCTTTGTTTAAAGAGTTGAAGTTTATACCCACTATGGCACTCAAAAAGATAAACTCTAAAATAACAAAAGAGATGATGAATTTTGATTTGAGTGAAGAGAACATATTTTTTAATACTCCACAACTTTTAGTTTTGTAGCTAATTCTTGGATTGATTCATACTCTTTACTATCAGTCGGTCTTAACTCTTTAATCTTGAGTTTTTGTAAATAGGATGAGGGTATGTTCATGAGGGCATGTATAATTTTATTTTTAGTTTCCTCTCTCATACTGGGATTAAAAGCAAAAGGATGGCTTGGATATGCTTTTGTTGTATGAACAACAGTGAGTGACTCTTTTGTTTTCTCATCATTGAGTGCTCTAAATGTACGTTCTATACCGCCACCGACATCTCCTAAGCCTCTACTGACACCTTTATAAACAGAGTCGTGAGAGTTTACGTATTTTGCATTATTGAGTACTTCAATTGGAACCTTATATTTTTCAAGAAGATCATACTTTGTTAAAAGCGTTGCTGCAAAGGCATTTGGAGCTGGAAAAAGGTAGGTAAAATTTTCTTTTTTGATATCATCTATGCTACGTCCTTTTTTCATAACTAATATACCTTTTATATTTTTTTGAGCTCTTAGCCTCGCTTCGTAGCCTTGCGTTTTATGAGCAACTATATAATGATAGGGATTCATATAGGCAAAGTCATAGCCCCCGCTATATAAAACTTTTTCAAATTTTGTGATGGATGTTTCTGTTTTAAAAATGATTTTTTCACCGGTTTGTTTTGAAAGATATTTTGTGATTGGAGACCATGTTTTAAGAAGTTTAAGTGGACTTTGCTGAGGAACCACACCCATCACTATATCTGCATGTATCGGCGTTAGATAAAGAGTTGTGAGAAAAAGTAAAAGATGTTTCATATTTATCCAATTAAGAAGTTTGTAAAATAGATTGATTCTATCACTACTACTATAAATTTACACTTAAGTAATCAGCTATAATTCCTACAAAATTTAAGGAAGTCCACTAATGTCTGAACAAACTGATAAGCCAAAAAAAATATACTATGACCAAAGAAGCGTTGCTTTGCGAACTCCGCAAGTGGCTTACTTTGTTCAAGAGCATGATAAGATAGCTATGCTTGACTTGCTTCTTTACCAATATGAAAATACACAGAGTGTTATTGTGGTGAAAAGCAAGCGTAAAGCAGACCAGTTGAGTGAATTTTTAAATTCAAAAAACCTCAAAGCTTTAGCTGTTCATGGAAACCATAGAGCAGAACAACAACTTGAAGCAAGTACCCGTTTTAACCTGTCTGCTATAAACGTGCTTATAAGCACGGATATGATCTTAGAAACCCTGGAGTTAAAAGATATAAAGTTGCTTATCAGCTACGATCTTCCTCTTGTCCCACAAATATATTTTAATCGTCTGGCATATATGAAAGAACTTGGAAGTGGAATAGCTCTTGTAAGTCCTGAAGATGATAAAGCTTTGAGTGCTATAGAGTTTAATATGAAAGCTGAGATACAAGCAAAAGAGCTTGAAGGTTTTGTTCCCACTCCAATCCCTCAGGGTAATAGATTGGGTAGAAAAATTAAAGATAAAAAGAAGAAACCTCGACATAAAAAAGTCAAGGCTAAAACTAAAAATTAGGCGATATTGTAATTTTTTTACCTTAAATATTTTTGTAACACCCTAGCAATATCTTCTTCAGAATAAGGCTTAGGGATATAATCATTCATACCAGCTACTAAGAATTTTTCTTTATCTCCTGTAAGCGCATTAGCAGTAACNGCAATAATTGTTATTGGTACTAAAGACTCATCTACTTCGATCTCCCTTATACTCTTTGTAGCTTCAACCCCNTTCATAATAGGCATGTTTTCATCCATAAGAATTACATCATATTTATTTAATTTAAAATTTAGAACACCTTCTGCACCATCATTTACAACATCATATGTCAAGCCTAAATCATCAAGAATCATTCCCATAAGCATTTGATTTGTTTTATTATCTTCTACAACAAGAATATGACCTTTTAAGTTTACTGTATCATACATCTCTTCATTAGCTTCCATGCTATCATTTATTGTATCTTCTAAGCACACTTCAACTGGTATCTCAAAATAAAATTTACTTCCTTCACTCACTGTACTTTCGACTTTAAGTTCACTATCCATAAGTTTCACAAGACTTGATGAGATGCTAAGACCTAAGCCAGTGCCACCATATTTTCTTGTGGTAGATGTATCTTCTTGAGAAAAAGCCCCAAAAATTTTATTAAGGTTATCCTTAGAAATACCAATACCTGTATCAATAACAGCTATGTAAACGGTTTGCTTTACATCATTGTATCTTGCATTAAGTGTTACTTTTCCATTGTTACCGGTAAATTTAATCGCATTGCTCAGTAAATTAAAAACTATCTGTTTTAGTCGAGTTTCATCCCCTAATAAACAAACAGGAAGATTTTCATCAATCATACTATGCAAACTGATACCTTTTCTACTAGCTAAAGAAGCATAAACATCAAGTGAAGATGAAAAAAGGTTTTGAAGACTATAAGCAGAGGAATCAAGTTCAACTTTTTCACTCTCAATTTTAGAAAAATCTAAAATATCATTTATTATTGCAAGTAAGGTCTTACCTGAGTTTTTAATTACATCAAACTGTTTAATTCTCTCCGGATCTTTTTCTGTATTTTTCAGCCTCTCTATGAATCCCAGTAAGCCAGTCATTGGTGTTCTAATTTCATGAGACATACTTGCTAAAAAATCTGATTTTGCTTGGCTAGCTTGTTCTGCATTAAGTTTAGATCTTTGTAACTCCAAACTTATCCTGTTTCGTTGAGTAATATCTTCTCCAGATGTCAAAATACCTGTTGCATTTCCATTGGTATCAAATAATGTAGCATTTTTCCATGAAATCAATTTTAGTTCGCCACTTTTTGTAAGTACATAATTTTCATGTCCCGAGTGTGTGTCTTTAAGATCAATGATATCAGAAGCTATAAGAGCTACTTCTGATTGAGTGTCTTTTGGTAAAAAATTATCTATCCAATTTTTTCCAATAATTTCATCTTTGGTGTATCCTAAAAGTTTTGCACCTTCTTCATTTATCATGGTTACATTTTTATCATTGTCTAGTGCCATAATTAAAACTTTTGCAATATTTAAATAGTCTTGAACCTCTTGATTTTTAATTTTTTTGTATTTAAGGCGATTACTTACAACTAAATATATAACAATATGAATTACAAGCAATACAACAAAAAATAATAAATTGGTTAAAGTATTTTCTTTTATAAGGTTTTTTATATAAGCACTATCTTTGTAAGAAACAAGGTAAGCAATTGTTTTTTTATCTTTAATATTCTTTACTGATAAAAAAGAAACGATTTGTCCAGAATCTTCTAATGAAAACGATTGAGCATGCTTGATATTCTCATAAATCTCTTTTTTTAATCTCTTGATTAAGTTTATTTCCATCTCATGAATATTGTTACCTTTATCTTGAAGAAAATCCCCATGTTCAATACTTGGAACATAATTAACCATTTCTTTCATTTTCCAAATATTTGTAAGAAAAACATTTTTATTTATTATGAAATGAGATTCAGTATCATATAGGTTCTCCATATGTTTTCTTAAAACACTTGAAGAAAAAGCAATATCTACACTTCCTAAATAGGTATTATTATAAAATATAGGGTAAATATTACGGAATGCATGCATTATTTTCCCCTCTTCAAGCCCCCTAATTATTTTTCTATTTTCATTAACATATTTAAAGCTGTATCTAACTTTGGAAAGGTCATCGTTGAACTTACTAGGTTTATGCACTCGTAAAAATGTTTTATTGTTTTCAAATGTAAACAGAGTGATAACAACACCAATCTTTTTTAAGTTATCAAAATGTGGTTTTATTATTTCAAACAGTTCTTTACGAAGAGGTACTAAAGCTTCTGCACTATCAGCATGTTTTGCTTTGTACAAAAGTTCTAACACCTCTTTTGTATTTACAACTGTACTATTAATAGTATCAGCTACTATTTGAAACCTATTCATACTCACTTGGTATGTGTTGCTGAGATTTTCTATCTCTTGAGATAGAACAGTGCCTTTACGAAGTTCTAAGTCATGTTTTGTAATAAAATACACAGTAGTGACTAGAATAATAAATGTGATTGTAAGAAGTATTTTTAATATATTTAAGTTCATATCATATGCTATCTCTAAATTACTTAATAAAGTTTATAATTACTTATGTTTGGAAAGTTTTTTACTAACAGAAACTATATTCCAAATAGAATTAAACTTTTAAGATGCTCTAGAAGGTACAAGTTATGTAGATTAAAATTTCATAAAAATAAGATATTAACTGAACTTTCGCACCTAATTTCAATAAAACAAATCAGCCAAGATAGCTATATTATGAAATAAGAGAGTGGTGCTATTATAAATATTGACAAATAGAGAATGCCTAAAAAAAGCCCTATATTAAGTACTTTCAGATATAATTAGTAAAAAGAAACTACATGCGACTTCAAGAACAAATCATTTCAGCAATCAACACAACTCTTAGAAATCCAATTTATCAAACAATGCAACTGCTTAATATCAAGAGCATTTTAAAAAGTGCCAACTTTGTAAAAAAAAGAGAAGGAGTCAATCCTTACCTAGTGGTCTT
>JGI11705J14877_10001182_pt1 | contig 15136 bp, 15 predicted proteins | sample Etolaghawater15m_FD_14877 | JGI IMG/M metagenome (IMG submission 14877) | reverse complement strand
AGGTGGCGTCACCGATCCATAATCGTAGCGGCCATATCATTGGCTCGGTTATGGTCTTTCGCGATATGAGCAAATCGCACCGGCTCGCCAGTCGCTTGTCGTGGCAGGCGACCCACGATGAGCTCACCCAGTTGGTCAACCGGCGAGAATTTGAACGGCAGTTAGGCAATGTGCTGCACTCGGCACGCAGTGAAGGGGCTGAGCACTGCCTGTGTTTTATGGATCTGGATAAATTCAAGGTGGTGAATGACACCTGCGGTCATGTTGCGGGTGATGAATTACTGCGCCAGCTTGCCGATATTTTTCGCCAGAAAATTCGCGGGGCGGATACGCTGGCGAGACTGGGTGGTGACGAATTCGCGGTAATTCTCAACAAATGCGGCCTGGGGCCTGCGGTCAATGTGGCCGAGGAACTGCGCGGCGCGATCGAGGATTTTCGTTTCGGCTGGGGTGATCAGTACTTCCAGGTGGGCGTGAGCATTGGTCTGGTCGTGATTGATCGTGACAGCCCCGATGTCGATGAGATTTTCAAGGCCGCAGATTCGGCCTGTTATGCCGCCAAGGAGGCGGGGCGTAACCGTGTCCACATTTACAGCCCTGACGATGAGGAGATTTCGCTGCGTCGTGGTGAGGCTCAGTGGATGATTCGCATCCAGAATGCATTGGAAACGGGGCAGTTTCAGCTGACCTATCAACCCATCGTGCCGTTAAACCCGCAAGCGGACGATCCGGTGCACTACGAGATTTTGTTGCGCATGATCGATGACGACGGCTCCCTGATTCCGCCCGGCGCGTTCTTGCCGGCCGCTGAGCGCTACCAGATCATGGCGCGGCTGGATTTGTGGGTGATCGAAAACCTGTTCAAATGGGTAAATACGCATTGGGACTGGAACTCGACTGATGTATTTGCGATTAACCTGTCGGGACAGACGCTGGCTGACACGCTGGTGCTCGACAGTGTCAAACGTATCCTCGCAAGCTATGAGGTGCCACCCGCCAGAATCTGTTTCGAGATCACCGAAACCGCTGCCATCAGTAACCTGAGTCAGGCACAGAAATTCATGAGCGAGCTTGGCCAATTGGGTTGCCGGTTTGCGCTCGATGACTTTGGTAGCGGTTTGAGTTCCTTCGCATACCTCAAGGCCTTGCCGGTGGATTATCTGAAAATCGATGGGGCCTTCGTCAAGGATATGGTGGCGGATCCTATTGACCACGCCATGGTGCAATCAATTCATAATATCGGCAGTGTGTTGCAGCTGATGACTATTGCGGAGTTTGTCGAGAATGACGCAATTCTGCAGTGTTTGCTCGATATGGGGGTTAATTATGCCCAGGGTTATGGCATCGCGGCACCGAAACCGCTGCCGCTGAATGGTTCAGCGCTCTTTGATCGTGCGCAAATACCGCGTTCAGCAAAGACAGCTGGCGGGGTCTAGAAATATCAGGCCGTGGCCAGGCGACGCTTTTCTGTATCGTGTTCTTCGCTGTGTCCGGTGCGTGAGTAGGTCGCCCGGTTGTTGGCGTTGTCACGGCCATTAAGCAGGCGAATGGATTGGCGAATTCGATGCTGGTTCTTCCTGATCAGGAGATCGTTGATCAGAAGCGAATTTCTAAGCCGGCTGAGCTGCTCCGACAATGCGCCCCCAAGTTGTTGAAGCTCTGACGGTGCGTTGGCATCAAGGTAGTCCTGCAAGGCCTGCGGGCCAGTGCTGAAACCGTGTTGCTGAAGCAATGAATTCTGCTGGTTTTGCAGCGATTCCAGGACGGCTAGCGATGGGCTGCCCGTTTCCACTAGCTGCTGCAAATGGTCTATCGCATTGGTGGCGATGGCCTGACGGACCTCGTCGAGATACAGGATCAGCATGGCCGCCTGCTCGCGTTGATCCGTTAGCAGTGTCCTGAGTCTATCGTTAACATGGTCGGCCTGGTTCATCATTTTCTGCACTATCTCGGCTTACGGTAAAAGGTCTTCAATTTCAGAGAACTTGCGTGCGATCAGCTCCGGGTCGGGTTTGTAATCGCCATTGGCCAGCGCCGATTTTATGGCCTCGACCCGGCTGCTATTGACTTCCGGTAGAGCGGCCATCTGTTTCAATACCTGCTCAGAGCTTAGTTCGACGATTGCCGAGGCGCGGCCATTCGTGCCTGAGGCCTCGTTGGATGGGCCTTGAGCAGACGCTCGGCTACGGTTATCCAGCGCCGGTCCTGGTGGCTTGACGCGGTTGTTGCTGTTGATTGCATCAGTCATGATTTTCTCCACTTAAATCTACCCATACCTGATATCGGCCGTCTTAAGGATAAGTTGAGGATTTTTTTCATAATCACCTGGCCTTTTTTAATATCCGACAGTGATTTGCCCGGGCGCGGTGACCAGGCCTTCGATCACTCGATTCGAACCCGTGTTCTTAACCCTGACCGCCTCGCCATAACGTGCCGCATGCAGGGCCTGACCGGTGCTTTTGATACTGATTCCCCCGGCTTTGAATAGAATCGTTACCCGCTGGCCTGACTTTACCAGCTGTCTGGCGGCCACGTTGCCGGTATCGAGGACGGTCCCTGGGCGCAGGTTACGTTTGGCCTGCAGCTCATCGATTTGTTCAAGTTTGGAAAAATACCCCTGATTCAGCCGACTTACATCCATTTTTTTAAACGTGATGCGGCTGGCGTCAATTCCTTGACCTTTAATCAGTGGTGTTTTGTTGACGATGACGTCCTGAAACACCGAGATTTGCACGGGCAGCGAGATGTTCCAGTCCACCGGTGCTGCACAGCCGATGCTGAGCGAGGTGTTGCCCATGACCTTCGCATTCTGCGTAAAGCCTATTTGCAGCGAGGAATCGCAGGCTTTGAGGTGCAACCGGGGATCCAGACGGGTGAGCTGAAATTTTGCCGGATAGGGCGATTCATAAGGGTAGGTGGCAATGAATGACTCGGCCTGCAAGCTAATTGAGGCAAGGCTTTGCCGCTCGGCCCGGGCGGGAGGGGCAAGGGTCAGTATGGCCAACAGCAGGCCCCACAGTAACAGCGCATTCCCGCGGATCTTCACTATACTCAGGACACGAGTGAATATCCGCGTATTGTGAGCATAGGTTATCAGCGCGGCGATGAGTCGTTGGGCAACTTTCATCGGTTGATCCTGCGGGTCATTAATCTCTGTCTCTGTGGCATGTGTTTACGTGTTTAATCCTATGCAATTTAAATACCAGATAGAGAGCGTTATCCCGGTAAAGAATCCCGCGAGGCGGGCGATAACAGATTTAGTACATTTTATTTTACGAGGATGAGTCCATGTCAGGCGTAATGGCGAGTGTAGACCAGAGAACCCAACTAGCGGGGCGGAACCGCCTTGAGTTACTGTTGTTCCGCTTACATGGCTCGCAACTCTACGGCATCAACGTGTTCAAGGTGCGAGAGGTTTTACAATGCCCCAGGTTGTCGGTTGTGCCCAATTCACACCCCGTGGTGCGCGGCATATCCAATATACGGGGGCACACCATCAGCATCATGGATCTCAGCCTGGCAATCGGTGGACGGCCGATTCCGGATATCAATGAGGCCTTTGTCATCATCTCGGAATATAACCGCAGCGTGCAGGGCTTTCTGGTGCGTGAGGTCGATCGAATCGTGAACCTCAACTGGAAGGACATGCTTCCGCCACCATCGGGTACAGCCGGAGCGAGTTATCTGACAGCTGTCACCTATGTCAATGAGCAGATGGTCGAGGTCATCGATGTGGAACGTGTGCTGGCCGAGGTGATAGGCGCCAAGGACCATGTGTCACAGGATGTGCTGGATGGGTTCGCGGCTCCGCCGGTGGCCGCGCGAAACCTGGTTCTGGTGTCGGATGACTCGATGGTTGCGCGCAAACAGGTGTGCAAAACCCTGGAGCAGGACATGCATCTGGAAACCGTGATCGCCAAAGACGGGCAGCAGGCGCTCGAGATGCTTAAGACCTGGGCCTCGGAAAATGACCCGCGCCTGCAGCGTCTGGCGCTGGTGGTTTCGGATATCGAGATGCCGGAAATGGATGGATACACCTTTACCACCGAGGTACGCTCCGATGAGCGACTCAAGAACCTCTATATCATTCTGCACACGTCGATGAGTGGAGTGTTCAACCAGAGCATGGTCGACCGTGTCGGCGCCAACAAGTTTATCGCCAAATTCGAACCTGACCGCCTTGCCGAGGCCGTTGCCGAGGGCTTGCAATCGCTCAAGTCGTAAGCGGCAATGGGCGGCAAGGCGCTTCCCGCGTTGCCGCCCTGGTTGTTGAAATGGATTAGCAGAAATATCGCAAGTTATTGAAATAATAGATTTTTATTCGGTTGGTACCATTCTCGCTTTGAATAGGGCAGATTGTTTCTCGGTAAGATGACATGCCCATAATCGACAGAGCCTTTTCCATTCATGATGATGCGCTAATACTGCGTTCGCAGCGCAGCAGTATTCTGGCCGCCAACATAGCCAATGCGGATACTCCGGATTACAAGGCGCGTGATATGGATTTTCAGGCCATGATGCGGGATGCTCAGGCCGGTCAGGACAAATCTTTCGCCCTGGCGCGTACCAACTCGCGTCACCTGCAGGCCGTAGCGCCAGGCATCGAGCCCAATATCAAATACCGCAATCCATTGCAGGCATCGCTGGATGGCAACACCGTTGACATGCATGCGGAGCAGGCCCGGTTTTCCAAAAACGCGTTCGAATACCAGACCAGCCTGACCTTTCTCAACAGCAAGATCCGGGGTCTGTTGTTCGCCATCAAGGGGCAACAATAATGGGACTCCTGGCCAATTTCCAGATTTCGGGTAGCGCACTCAGTGCGCAAACGCTGCGTCTGAACACAACAGCGAGTAACATGGCCAATGCGGAAACCGTGGCTGGCAGCGAAGAAGACGCCTACCGCGCCCGCGAGACAGTCTTTCAAAGCCTGATTTATGACAAGACCCGCCCGGCCGAGAGTGGCGTGCAAATGCTGGGCATTGTTGAAAGCAAGGCGCCGGTGCGGCTCAAGTACGACCCGCAGCATCCCATGGCTAACGAACAGGGCTACGTGTACACCAGTAATGTCAATACGGTTGAGGAAATGGTCAATATGTTGTCGGCATCACGTTCCTACCAGAACAATGTCGAGGTGTTGAATACCTCCAAAGAACTGATGTTACGTACGCTGTCGATGGGTAATTAACGAGGATACTGATCATGTCCGATATCGATACCAACCAGCTCTACACCCAGTTGGGTCTGAACAAGACCCCGACCACTGAAACCAAGGCCAACGACAAGCTCGGTCAGGCAGAATTTCTTGAGCTGATGACCGCCCAACTGAAGTTTCAGGACCCATTGAAACCGATGGAAAACGGTGACTTTCTCGCCCAGATGGCCCAATTCGGCACCGTCAACGGCATCAACGAATTGAACACCGCGTTCAATAGCATGAGCGCCGCGTTCCAGTCCAACCAGGCCTTGCAGGCGTCCACCATGGTTGGCCGTCATGTGCTGGCGCCGGGAGAGCAGGTTCAGCTGGGCGCCGAGGGCAGTGTGCATGCTGCCGTCGAGCTTGATCAGCCGGCAACCCAGGTGATTGTCAATATTCACGATCAATCGGGCCAACTGGTGCACCGCATGGATCTGGGTTCACACAGCGCCGGATTGCTTGAATTCGACTGGAACGGCCTCAACGCCGCGAATGATCGACTGACTGCCGGCGCTTATCGCATATCGGCAGAGGTGCATCAGGGCGATGGCGTCAGTGCCGGGGCTGTCATGACCAGCGCACTGGTCGAAAGTGTCACCGTTGGCGGCGCCGGGCAGGAGTTGACCCTGACAGTCGATGGCAAGGGTGATATCGGTTTAAGTTCAATTCGCAAAATTATGTAAACATCAGGTAAGGCAGGAGATTTATCATGTCATTTAATACAGCACTTAGCGGTCTGCAGGCGGCCTCGACTGATCTCAATGTGACCAGTAACAACATCGCCAACGTCTCGACCACCGGTTTCAAGTTCTCACGCAGCGAATTCGCCGATATCTACGCGGTATCGCCATTCGGTAACTCGCCCACCGCCGTCGGTAACGGCGTGCAGATCGATAGCGTCAGCCAGCAGTTTTCGCAGGGCAATTTCGAGTTCACCGATAACAGCCTCGATCTGGCCATTAGCGGGCAGGGGTTTTTCGTGGTCAGCCAGAATGTTGAGGGAACCGATCGCTCCTACACCCGTGCGGGTGAGTTTCGGGTCAATTCTGACGGCTTTCTGACCACCAATGACGGCAGGTTCTTGCAGGCTTTCCCGGTCGATCCAATAACCGGCGCCACCACGTCGACCAGCCTGAATACCTCATCGTCGGTCGTGTTACCGCCATCGACCGGCGTGCCGGCCGCGACCACCGAAGTCGAAATTGGACTGAACCTGAACGCTGCCGCGCCCGGACTCGATCCGACCCTGTTCAACCCCAGCGTGAGCACCACCTTTACCAATTCGACCTCGACCACGGTGTATGACTCGCTGGGTGAGGCGCATGTCGTGACCTATTATTTCGTCAAAGATAATGCCGCCGCCAATCAGTGGCAGATGTTCACTTACCTGGGCACCGGCGGCGGAACCAATACGCCGGTGCCCACCACGGGAGGCACGGCAATCAATTCTCCAGGTAATCCGGCGGATGGCCTGGTTCCCGCCCAGTTTACCTTCGATGTCAACGGTGAACTGGTCGGCACCTCGCCCGGCGGTGCCACAGGGCCGATCCCGACCGATCCGATTGCATTGTCCAATGGCGCGGCCAATCTGACCTTGAGTCATGATTTTCACAGCAATAACACCACGCAGTACTCCGCCAACTTCGCGGTCAGCACGCTGAACCCGAACGGGTTCACCACCGGGCGTCTGGCCGGGTTGAATATCTCCGAGGATGGTTTGATCCGGGCTACTTACACCAACGGGACATCGACCCCGATTGGCAAGGTGGCGATGGTTGACTTCCCCAATAGCCAGGGATTGGTCAATGCCGGTGGCACCTCGTGGGATGAGACGACCGAATCCGGTGCGGTCATCGCCGGCGAAGCGGGCACCGGCCGTTTCGGCCTGATTCAGGCGGGTGCGCTGGAGTCGTCGAATGTCGACCTGACCCAGCAACTGGTCAATCTGATCACCGCGCAACGTAACTTTCAGGCCAATGCGCGATCGATCGAGACCCTGAATACGCTGACCCAGACGATCATCCAGATCCGCTAGCTGGACGTGTAACTGCAACCGGGAGACCTGAATCGTGGACCGCTTTCTCTACATCGCGATGAACGGGGCATCGAATGCCCTGTACGCCCAGCAGACCAATGCCAATAACCTGGCCAATGTCAGCACCGTGGGGTTCAAGGCCGAACTGGATCATTTCCAGTCGCAGCCGGTCTACGGTCCCGGTCACCCGTCCCGCGCCTATGCCAGTGATGATCAGGCCGGGGTGGACTTCAGGCAGGGGGCCCTGATGACGACGGGGCGCCAACTGGATGTTGCGTTGAATGGCGACGGATGGTTCGCGGTACAGGCCGAGGATGGTTCAACCGCCTATTCACGGCGTGGCGACCTGCATATCGATCCCACCGGGCTTCTGCTCGATGGGGCGGGGCGTATCATGGTGGGAGAGGGAGGGCCAATCACGTTGCCGGATTTCGAATCCGTTGTCATCGGACGTGACGGCACGATCAGTATTCGCGCTACCGGCCAGGCCGCCAATACGCTGGTGGCTGTCGATCGCCTGTTGATGGTCAAACCCGAGCAGGGGAATCTGGTTCGAGGTGAAGACGGCCTGTTTCGTACTCGCGATGGCGCGCCGGCCGCGCCTGACGCCTCGGTGACCCTGACTCAGGGTGCGCTTGAAGCGAGCAACGTGAATACGGTCGATACCATGGTCAAGATGATGGAATACGCCCGCTTCTACGAAACTCAGGTCAAGCTGATGAACGTCGCCAATGAAACCGACGCCTCCAGCGCCCGTCTGATGCGCCTGAGCGGTTAAAGCCCAATCAGAAAACAGACGCGCTCAATTCGTTGACCGCGGCCAGCATCTCGTGATCGTCCGTCAATGCCTGGGCGATACAGCTGGCGCAGGCGCTGACCGGGTCGATACCACTGCCAATCAGCTTGCCGGCATGCACCAGCAGGCGCGTGCTGGCGCCCTCATCAAGCCCGCTGCCCTTCAGGTTGCGGGTCAGGCGAGCGAATTTGACCAGTTGGCGGGCAAGCTCGGCGTCCAGTTGGGCCTCGTTTTCAATGATCTTTTGTTCGATGGCTGCGCTCGGGTAATCGAACTCCAGCGAAACGAAACGTTGCCGCGTGCTCTGCTTGAGATCCTTGAGTACCGACTGGTAACCCGGGTTGTAGGAAATCGCCATGCAGAACTCATCCGGCGCCTGGATGATTTCGCCCAGCTTTTCCATCGGCAGTACGCGGCGATCGTCGGCCAGCGGATGGATGACCACGGTGGTGTCGGAGCGTGCCTCGACGATTTCATCGAGGTAACAGATGGCCCCGGCGCGCACGGCTGCGGCCAGCGGGCCGTCTATCCAGACCGTCTGGTTATCGGTGATCAGGTAACGGCCGATCAGATCCGAGGCGGTCAGGTCATCGTGGCAGGACACCGTAATCAACGGGCGTTTCAGGCGCCAGGCCATGTGCTCCATGAAGCGGGTTTTGCCGCAACCTGTGGGGCCTTTCAGTGACACCGGTAGTTTATTGCGATAGGCCGCCTCGAAGATCTCGATCTCGTTTGCGATCGGCTCGTAATACGGCTCTTCGGTGATGTAGTTTTCGCTGGGTTTAAGGGTTCTGGCTTGCATGCTGGCGCACTGGTCGATCAAAAGGCGCACACGTTACCCACTCATCGCCCGGCTTTCAAGGCATGAACGCTGGGGTTAATGCACTTCAGCGTCCAATCATGAGTATCAACATCCGCGCCATTCGGGTTTGCGTTTCGCAATGAAGGCATCGATGCCCTCGCGCGCATCCGCCGAGTTCATGTTGCAGGCCATGCGCTCGCTGGCGAAGTCATAGGCGGCGGACAGGTCGAGCGGCAACTGGTGATAGAAAGCCTGCTTGCCCATACGTATCGACAGGGGTGATTTGGCCGCGATGTTGCGGGCGAGCCCCATGGTCGCTTCCTCGAGTTCATCCGGTGACACGACCTCGTTAATCAGTCCCAACTGCTGGGCCTTGTGCGCAGAGATGAAATCGCCGGTCAACAGCATCTGCAACGCCTGTTTGCGGTTCAGGTTGCGGCTCAGCGCCACGGCAGGTGTCGAGCAGAACAGACCGACATTGATACCGGATACGGCGAAACGCGAGTCCTCGCTGGCCACGGCCAGATCGCAACTGGCGACCAATTGGCAGCCGGCCGCGGTGGCAATGCCCTGCACCTGGGCGATGACCGGTTGTGGCAACTGGTTGATCTTCTGCATCAGGCGTCCGCAGTGTTCGAACAGCGCCTGATGAAATGACGGGTCTTCGCTGGAACGCATCTCCTTTAGGTCATGTCCGGCGCAGAACGCTTTGCCGTTAGCGGCGATGATGACAACCTGGCACTGGTCATTGTCTGCAATCTCGTCCAGCGCCTGCTCCAGATGGGACAGCATCGCTCGCGATAAGGCGTTGTATTGGGCCGCGCGATTCAGGGTCAGAGTGATAATGCCGTTGCTGTCGCGGCGCAGGATCATGCCGTCGCTGTGTTGATGTTCGTTGTGCATGGTGCCCCCCCTCGGGCGGTTTGTAGCCGCTATTTTAGCACGGGTCTGGCGATGGCAGGACGGTCCCCTGGCCGTTCATCAGGCGGTGTTTTCGCGGGCGCTGCCAAGTATTAATGAATACTAATATTTTTTATCGCAATATAAAAAATGGTAACTGGATAAAAAACCTGCATGGGCGTATGGTTCACGGGTTTTTTTCTAAGGTACCGAACAACTGGCGGCAACGTCGGAGGATTAACTATGACTGAAGTGGTGGCTACCAACCAGACCATACTCGTGGTTGGCGCAGGCATCAGCGGTATTACCGCGGCTGTCGAGGCAGCTGAAACGGGTAAGAACGTCGTGCTTGTTGAAAAGCGTCCCTATATGGGCGGCCGAATCTCGCAGCTCTACAAATACTTTCCCAAGCTGTGCTTTCCCACCTGTGGGCTCGAAATCAACCAGCGCCGTCTGAGCGCTCAGGCCGGTATTACCGTGCTGACCATGGCCGAGGTGACAGGGGTATCCGGTTCCGAGGGCGATTACACCGCTAGCGTTAAGATCTCTCCGCGTTATGTCAACGAAAACTGCACCGCCTGCGGCGCCTGTGGCGAAGTGGTCGAAGCGGAGTTCGATGACGAACATCAGTACAACATGAGCAAGCGCAAGGGTGCCTATCTGCCATACAACATGGCCAAGCCCGAGCGTTATGTCATTGATCCGCGCATCATCGGCACCCCTGATGCCGACAAGGCCAAAGAAGCCTGCAAGTTCAACGCGATCGATCTCGACATGCAGGAAGAAACCATCGAATTCAAGGCCGGCGCCATCATCTGGGCCACCGGCTGGCAGCCTTATGACGCCAACAAGATTCAACCCTATGGTTACGATCGTTATAAGAATGTCATCACCAGCGTTGAGTTCGAGCGCATGATGGATCCGTTCGGCCCGACGGGTGGCAAACTGCTGCGTCCGTCCGACGGCAAGGAAGCGAAGAATATCGCTTTCATCCAGTGCGCCGGTTCGCGTGATCGCAACTACCTCAAGCACTGTTCGCGTATCTGCTGCATGGCGTCGCTCAAGCAAAGCACCTACATCGGCGAGCAATATGGCGACGATGCGGACGCCAAGGGCACGATCTACTACATCGATATCCGTTCGATCGACCGCTTCGAAGATTTCTACCAGAAGGTTCAGGACGATCCGAAGATTTCCTTCATCAAGTCCAAGGTTGCCAATATCAAGCAGGACAAGGATGAAAATCCGGTTCTGCACGGTGTGGATACCGAGGGTTACCACCGCTACGCCAATACCCACGATCTGGTGGTGCTGGCCATTGGTATGGAGCCCAGCGTCAACAAGGACACCTTCCCGGTCGAAGTGACCGTTAATGAGCATGGCTTCATCGAGGCCGACGAATCCAATGGCGGTATCTTCGCTGCAGGCTGTGCGTCGGATGCACTTGATGTCAACCGCGCGGTTCAGAGCGCCACGGCCGCCGCTTTACGCGCGATTCAGGTAGTCAACAAAGTAGCGGGAGCGGAGGCATAAAATGGCAGACGAAATCAAAATTGGCGCATATCTGTGCACCGGTTGTGGAATAGGTGAGCGTTTGGACGCGGGCCAGATGGAAACGACCGCGACCCGTGATGGCAAAGCCAAGTATTGCAAAACCCACGAATTTCTGTGCTCCAGGGCGGGCGTGGAGATGATTCAGAAAGACATCGACGATGGTGAGACCAACCATGTCGTTATCGCGGCATGCTCGCGTCGCGCCAAGAACGATGCGTTCCGTTTTCCCACGGTCGCGCTGTCGCGTGCAAACCTGCGCGAGGGCGTGATCTGGATTCGTCCGAATGACGACGAGTCGCAGGAAACCACACAGGAAATGGCGGACGACTATATCCGCATGGCCTGCGCCGAAAGCAAGCACATGAAGGTCCCGCAGGGCTCTGGTGAGCAGCAACTGAACAAGACCATGCTGGTCGTCGGTGGCGGAATTACCGGTATGACCACCGCGCTGGAAACAGCCAAGGCAGGTTACAAGGTTGAGCTGGTGGAAAAAACCGGCGCGCTGGGTGGCTGGGCGGCAACCTATAGCAAGCGCATCCCGGTCAAGGCCAATGCCAATGCCATGCCGATGGACAATGACATCGACGCGATCATCGCTGCGGTCAGCGAGCATGCCAATATCAACGTCCACCTGAATGCGACGATTGCCAAAACGGAAGGTGCTCCGGGTCGTTTCAAGATCGAAATCGCCACCGAGTCCGGGACTGGCAATACGGTTGAAGTGGGCGCCATCGTCCAGGCCACCGGCTTTAGCATGTACGATCCGGCCAAGTTGCCGCAGTTCTCTTCAAGCAATGCCGACGTGGTCACCAACATGGAACTCGAAGCACTGGCCAAAGCGGCTGGGGATGGTCCGATCAAGCGTCCGTCCGATGGCAAGGAAGTCAGTTCGGTCGTGTTCGTTCAGAACGTCGGCCAGAACTCGCGCGAGGAAGGTCAGCTGCAGTACCACTCCGGCATCGGCGACCTGGTTTCGATCAAGCAGGCCCTGTACTTCAAGGCCAACAACGGTGATGACTGCGACACCACCATCCTGTTCAACAACCTGCGCACGCCGGGCGCGGCAGGCGAGGATTTTTACCGCAGCGGTCAGAATCATGGCGTAACCTTCCGCAAAGGAATTGCTTCAGGCGTTGACGCCGGTGGCAGCCTGAAGGTGAACTTCAAAGACATGATCCTCGACGAGGACACCAGCCTGGAAGCCGATCTGGTCGTGCTTGACGTGGGCATGGTGCCGAACTCAGGTCCAGATCCATACGCCGTGCCGATGGAAATCGACGAGGATGCGGAAGCGCAGAACAAGGCTGATGCCGAGGCTGCCGGTACAGAATACAATCGTCCTGTTGAGATCGAGGTCGATTCAATCCTCAACCTGGATTATCGTCAGGGCACAGACCTGCCGCAACTGAAGTACGGTTTTACCGATTCACACTTCATCTGCTTCCCTTACGAGACCCGCCGTACTGCGATCTACGCAGCCGGTCCGCTGCGCCGCCCGATGGATATACATCAGGCCCGTGAGGATGCAACCGGCGCCGCGATGAAGGCGATTCAGGCGTTGGAAAACGCTGGCAAGGGCCGTGCCGCACATCCGCGCTCCGGCGACCTGAGCTACCCGCTGTTCAGAAAGGAAGGTTGTACCCAGTGTAAACGTTGTACCGTTGAATGCCCGTTTGGCGCCATCAACGAAGACGAGAAACGTTATCCACAGTTCAACGAGTCGCGCTGCCGCCGTTGCGGAACCTGCATGGGCGCCTGCCCGGTGCGTGTTATCTCTTTCGAGAACTATTCGGTCGATACGGTTGGTCAGCAGATCAAAAACGTCGATATGCCGGACGAGTTCGACGAAAAGCCGCGTATCCTGGTGCTGGCCTGTGAAAACGATGCCTATCCGGCGCTCGACATGGCCGGCCAGAACCGTATCAATTACTCAGCCTTTGCCCGTATCATCCCGGTTCGCTGCCTGGGTTCGGTGAATACCATTTGGCTTACTGATGCTTTGAACAGCGGTTACGATGGTATCGTACTGATGGGGTGCTCGAAGGGTGACGATTACCAGTGTCACTTCGTCAAGGGTTCCGAAATGGCTCACTATCGTATGGGCAAGATCGCGGATACATTGCAGACCCTGAATCTTGAGCCCGAGCGTGTCGCCACCTACGAGGTCGCGATTACCGACATTCAACGTGCTCCGCAACTGATCAACGACATGGCCGCGACCATCGAGCAGATCGGTATGAGCCCATTCAAGTTCTAAGGGGGAGTTAGCATGAGTCTGAATAACGCATTGGTTGAAAAATACCGTAACAACTTCCTGAAAGAAGTACAGGACAACGTCGAGGAAGGCGACTGGGTCAAGATGTGCATGCAATGTGGTGTGTGCGCAGGTTCATGCCCGCTGGGTGACGCCTGGGAACATACGCCGCAGAAGATCTTCATGATGATTCGCGCCAACAAGCGTGACGAGGTACTGACCTCTGAGTCCATGTGGATGTGTACATCCTGTTACAACTGCGTTGTGCGCTGTCCACGTGAATTGCCCATCACGCATATCATGCATGGCCTGGCGACCTACGCGAAGAAACTCGGTCTGGCGCCAAAGCACAACCCGACACAATGGTTTTCCGAGCAGTTCTGGAACAACATGTTGAAAAAAGGCCGGGTAAACGAGCTCAAGCTGGGTCTGTCGATCTACTTCAAAGACGGCTTCGCTTCAGGTGTCAAGGAAGCCATGGCCCATCAGAAGCTTGGCATGAACATGATGAAAGCCAAGCGCATGGCGCCCATGGAGTTTTTCGGCGGTCACGGTATCAAGGATATCGGCGGTCTGCAGAAGATCATCAAGAAGGCGCAGGATATCGAAGCCGAGCGCCTTGAAGCGAACGCGAAATAACAGGAGTAAACAATGGCTAAATTTGAATATTCATATTATCCGGGTTGCTCCTCTCAGACGGGAGCCTCGTCGTCCAACCTGATGCGCAGTGTCGCCACCATGTGCGAAGAACTGGATGTCAAATTGAACGAGATTCCGGACTGGAACTGCTGCTCAGCTTCTATCGGTTATGGCTCGGGCAGCGTAATCCCGCGGGTATCGCTGTCAGCACGTAACATCGCGCTGTCCGAAGAGCACAACCCTGGCCAGGACATCGTCGCCACCTGCGCGGCCTGCTGGCTGTCCACCAAGGAAGCCTCCGAGCGCCTGCATGAAGACGAAACCCTGTTCAAGGACGTCAACACCGCGCTGGCCGAGGCCAACATGAAGGTCAGCAACAAGACGCCGATTCGTCACATGGCCGAGGTTCTGATCGAAGACATCGGTTACGATGCGATCAGAGACGGCGTCAAGAAGCCACTCGAAGGCATCAAGATTGCCGGTTATGTCGGTTGCCAGACCAACCGTCCGTTTGGTATCGATGGTGAATCCTTTGAAAACCCGATGTATCTCGACAAGATGGTCGAAGCGTTGGGCGCCGATTCGATTCCGACCTATGAGAAGAAGGTGCAATGCTGCGGCGGTGCGCTGGCGTTCTCCGAGCCGGTCAAATCACAGCAAATGATCCATGGCATCATCGAGGCCGCCTATGACAATGGCGCCGACATGATCGTCACGCCGTGCCCGCTGTGCCAGGCCAACGTCGAGATCTATCAGGATGAGATCAACGAGCGTTTCGGCAGCAAGTTCAATATGCCGGTGGTGTATTACAGCCAGCTGATTTCGGTTGCCTATGGCCGTAACAGCAAGGATGCCGCGCTGGATGCGCAACTCGTTAAAGCGGAAAAGCTCGAGAAGATTGCCGGTTGATTCCGGTTTTCGACCCGGTTGAAAAAAAAGGCGCTCGTTGAGCGCCTTTT
>JGI11705J14877_10001178_pt1 | contig 15182 bp, 14 predicted proteins | sample Etolaghawater15m_FD_14877 | JGI IMG/M metagenome (IMG submission 14877) | reverse complement strand
CGACACACCCAGCGCCTGCGCGGCCTCACCTATGCTCACTAATCTCTCCATTTTGGAGATGCTAACATAGATTCGCGTAGATTTAAAGCAAACTGTTCAAGCCCCATACCGCTATTAAGCGCTCATACATGGCGCTACCGCTCTCCTGTCCGCTCAACCAGCACCGCTCTGCGGAGCCGTTGCATGGGTGTGATCAAATGGGGGATGAGTGTGACGCAAACCTGCTGTTGTTGCGGGCGACGCTGGCGGCAAATACGGCACGACAGCGCCCGGGACGGATCGCTTTCTATGAGGCGTCGATGGTCGATAGTGTACAGCAGCAGATGGCTATCGAGGTGGCCCTACGGGAAGCGGTGTTGGCTGCACCCGATACGAACTTTACGATGCTGTTTCAGCCACAGATCGATGCCCGCAGTGGCCGGATGATCGGTGCAGAGATGCTGCTACGCTGGCACCATGCCGAGTTGGGCTGGATCTCGCCAGTGCAGTTTATTCCGATAGCTGAGCAGATTGGCCTCATCATACCGCTCACTGAATGGCTGCTACAGCAGCTCTGCGCCACCATTGCGCGCTGGCGGCAGCACTACCCGGAGATCGCAGAACTTACCATCTATGCCAACATTGTGAGCCATCACTTCGCTTCTCCCAATTTTGTAAAGATGATTCGACAGGTGTTGCGACAGCATCAGATCCCCGGTCAACAGCTCGGTCTTGAGATTACCGAGGGGGCAATGATTTCATCTGTTAACATTGTTAGTAATCACTTGCAGGCACTGCGTGAATTGGGCGTCTGTATCGCTATTGATGATTTTGGTACCGGCTACTCCTCGCTCCACTATCTGCGTACTCTGCCGATCGATAAGTTGAAGATTGATCGCAGCTTTGTGATGGATATCCCGAACAATCGTGAGCAGTTGGCGATCGTGCAGGCGATTACCAGTATGGCGATGGCACTAGACCTACAGTGTGTCGGTGAGGGGGTAGAGAGTGAACAGCAACTGGCCACACTACAGCAGTTCGGTTGCCATCTGATTCAGGGTTACTACTTTAGTAAACCCCTACCGGAGCATGACTTTATCGCGCTGCTTCAGCAGCGTAACGGTGCGGCAGGTGCTGGGCAGGCATCTAACGCGCCAGCAGCGGTGCCGCTTCATCCAGTAGAAAGCGTTTGAACGCTTCGGCGACCGGGGTGAGCCGTTTGCCTCGGCGGTGCATCACATACCAGTGGCGCAGGATCGGGAAATCCTTAATATCGAGGATCACCAACCGGTTCAGTTGCAGCTCCATCTGTACCGTATCGCGTGAGAGTAGCCCGAGCCCGAGCCCGGCCTGAACACTCTGTTTGATCGCCTCATCACTGCTCGCCTCCATGCCGGTGGTGATGTGGATACCGTGGCGCTCAAAAAAGCGCTGCATTGAGCTGCGGGTTCCCGATCCGGGTTCACGTACCAGAAACACCTCCTGCTCTAGCCGCTGTAGTGGGATCTGTTGCTCACGCGTGAGTGGATGCTCGGGGGGGGCAACCACGACTAACGGATTCTCCATAAAAGCCCCCGCTTCCAGATCCATATCTTGTGGTGGCCGCCCCATCACCACGAGATCGACCTCATTCTCGGCCAACTGCTCTAGGAGCCGCTGGCGATTGGTGACATCAAGACTCACTGTAATATTGGGGTAGCGCTTACAAAAAGTGCCGAGTAGGGAGGGGGCAAAGTAGTTGGCGGTGGTGGCAACTGAGAGGCGGAGCCGCCCCTGATCGAGCCCCTTGAGCCCCTGTAATACCGCCTCTAACTCCTGTAGCTGTTGGGTGATGTGGCGGGCGTAGCGATACACCTCTTGACCCGCTTCGGTGAGGTAGATGCGCTTACCAAGCTGCTCGAAGAGGATCGCATCAAGCTGACTCTCTAGCTGCTTCACTTGCATCGATACCGCAGGTTGTGTCAGTGCGAGCGATTCGGCGGCGCGGGTGAAGCTAAGATGGCGCGCTACGGCGGAGAAGACCTTCAGTTGTCGTAGTGTGATGTTCATGGTGTGGGTCATCAGGCAGCGCCGAGCATCGGCTATTGTATAAGAAATAGCTTATTAAAAGCGTTGAGTAAATGATATTTCATTATACTCAATCCCGCTATACTCGATCCGACTATGGATCGGCTGTAGCCGATCATGGCACTATGCTGGGTGGGTTAACTATCCCAATACCGAGGAGGAGAGGATGCAACAGAAGATCATAAAATCGACCCGACAGCGGGGCGCTGGCCTGCTACTAACTGCGGCGCTGCTAATGAGCGGTAGCGTGCTGGCGCAGGCAGAGCCTCCCGATCCATTCGCTAGCCTAGGATTGAGTGCTCAGCAGCGCAGTGAGGTGGATCGGATTATGGAGCAGCAGCGTCAAACGCAGTGGGAGAGTCTGCAGCAGATGCAGCAGGTGGGGCAGCAGCTAGCGGAGCTCTATCAGGAGGAGTTGTGGGATGAGGTGAAAGTGGGGCAGGTGTATGACCGCATCTTTGCGCTACAGAAGCAGAATATCCTCAGCTCAGTAGCGATGCGTAATAGCATCATGCAGCTCCTCTCGGCCGATCAGCGCCAAGCGCTCAAACAGCAGTTTGCTCAGAGTGGCGCCGCGCACCATCCAGCAACTATGGCGCCAGGCATGGGGTTAGGGCAGGGGATGGGATCGCATCGCTGATGATCACCGACAGCGCCACATCACCCTTTCTGCCACACCACGATGAGGCCTACCGTCGCTGGCGTGACGCCAAATTGGCGACGGCACCCGGCAGCGTTGATGAACTCATGGTGACACTCGTCGATCCGCTCCATCCTAGTGGTGCTGAGTTGGCGGCGATCCGGCAGCGGTTGCAGCAGAGTAATATGGCGATCTATGCGAGTGCGCAGCCGGTGGAGGAGGGGCGGCAGGTGCCGTTGCAGATCGGTGCAGCGCTCGGCCTCGGTTGTGCTGATCGTAACTATCTGGCTGATGATGAGGCGCTGTCGGCCATCACGGTGCGTCCGGAGGCGGGCGCACGCGGTTATATCCCCTATACCACGCAAGCGCTCAACTGGCACACCGATGGTTACTACAATCAAGGTGAGCAGACTATCCGCGCTTTCATTCTCCACTGTAGTCAGGATGCCGCTGTTGGCGGTAGCAATCGACTGCTCGATCCGGAGCTGCTCTATATTCTGATCCGGGAGCAGGATCCGGCACTGATCGAGGCGTTGATGGCACCGACGGCGATGACAATTCCAGCGCATATCGGTGATGATGGGCGTGAACTGCGGGCGGAAGCGGCCGGGCCCGTATTTGCGATCGATGAGGATGGCGCTCTACTGACACGCTATACCGCGCGGCGGCGTAACGTCATTTGGCATGATGATCCCATCACTAGCCACGCTCGGGCGCTGATCAGTGAGCTATTGGCGACCGCCGATCAGGTACTCACGGCGCGGTTAGCACCGGGTATGGGGTTGATCTGTAACAATGTGCTGCATGATCGGGCGGCGTTCCAAGATCCGCCCGACGCGCCGCCACGACTCCTATTTCGGGCGCGTTTTAGTCGCCGAATCAGCCGTGAGATGGGATAAATCGGATGCTCCTTGCGCTACTCGAGTTCGGTCTGCTGCTACTGATTGTGGGGGGGGTAGTGTGGGCGTTGCGGGGGCGGGGCGCGATGTCTCTGGATCACCCCCCTCCATCGCATAATGATAGCGAACCTCAAGGGTTGGACGATTCCCCCTTCAGTTGTCCTATTGTCTCATCACAAACGCTTCTAGATGTGCAGAAAGACCAGTATCAGCGTCAAGAAGACGATAATCGGCTCCCAAGTCGGCGTCTCAATAAACCAACCGATGCACAGTACGGCGCAGACCGCGTGGATAACCAGCTTTAAAATTTCATACATAGTATTTTAACGTCTGATGTTGTTCCGATGACGTGATTCTCGGTATGCCACGGTTTAAAACCATCTCGATTCCCCGGTTCTGCCTGTTGACAGCGGCCAACACTGAGTGACTCAACTCAGTATCGCGGCAGTTGCGGGAGCTACGGTACCCCGATGTCGTCGCCGATGCGGCGGCGTATGTGGTGACGATGGGGTGGGCACTTGATTGACCGATTCTGTCACAGAGTGTTGCAACAGACAAGCAGTAGTGCGATCGGCATGAGGAGCGACGATCGCCGCCGGCGCATGGGTTGAAAATGAGCAAGATATAAATGATAATTGTTGTCATTCTCAACACACTACCACAGTAAGGAGATCCTCTGATGTTCCGCCCTCTAGTCGCTACCCTCTGCACCCTGCTTCTACTGCTCCCAACCGCTCAGGCAGAAGAGGTGAATCTCTACTCGGCGCGCAAAGAGGCGCTGATTAAACCGCTACTCGACCGCTTCACCGCGGAGACGGGTATCCGTGTCAATCTGGTCACCGGCAAAGCCGATGCACTTTTGCAACGGCTCCAGAGTGAGGGGCGTAACTCCCCAGCCGATCTGCTGCTCACCACCGACGCCGGTCGTCTCTACCGTGCAAAGCAGGCGGGCGTGCTGCAGTCACTGCATGCGCCGGAGCTAACCGCGCTGGTGCCGGCACGCTACCGTGATCAGGATGGCTACTGGTTTGGTCTCTCGCTGCGGGCACGTCCTATCTTCTATGTGCCGGGTCGGATCGATCCGGCACACATTGATAGTTACGAAGCGCTCGCTGATCCAAAGCTGAAGGGGCGTATCTGCATCCGCTCCTCCAACAATATCTACAATCAGTCGCTAGTCGCCTCAATGATTGCTGCTCATGGTGAGCGCGAGACGGGAGCGTGGGCCGAGGGGCTGGTGGCCAATTTAGCACGGCGTCCGACCGGTGGCGATCGTGATCAGATCAAAGCGGCCGCCGCGGGTCTCTGTGATATTGCCGTGGCCAATAGTTACTACTACGGCGCTATGTTAGCGAGCGACGATGCGGCGGAGCGGGGAGCGGCCGAGAAGGTGGCGCTACACTGGCCCAATCAGCAGGGGCGGGGGGCACACGTTAATATCAGTGGGATTGGTGTGACGGCGGCTGCAAAACATCCACAAGCCGCTCAGCAACTTATCGCCTATCTGCTGAGTGATGCAGCGCAGCAGTGGTATGCCGAGGTGAATCAGGAGTATCCACTGCGCGATGATCTACCGTTGAGTAGTGAACTGCAGCGCTGGGGTGCGTTTAAGGCCGATTCGGTAGCGATGGATCAGCTCGGTGAGCATAATAGTGCGGCTCTCCGTTTGATGGATCGCGCCGGCTGGCGCTAACGCTGCGGGGGGGTGAGCGATAGCGAGTTCGTGCTATCCTAGGCGACTTTGCAACGGCTAAAGATAATGCGAACTGATCTGTGGCGCAGCAGTGTGGTGGTGATCGCGCTGCTGTTGGCACTACCGGTGGTGACGGTACTCTCCTTCCTGCTCCAGCCAAGCGGGGAGGTGTGGCGCCATCTGGTGGCGACAGTACTGGCCGACTACATCACCAACTCGCTACTGCTGATGATCGGGGTGGGGTGTGGCACGCTACTACTGGGGGTAACAACGGCGTGGCTCACTAGCCGCTACCGCTTCCCTGGCGCACGACTCTTTAGCTGGGCGCTGCTCCTACCACTGGCGATGCCGGCCTATATCATCGCCTACACCTACACCGGTATGCTCGATTTTAGTGGGCCGCTGCAGAGCGCACTGCGCGATCAGTTCGGCTGGTCTTATGGCGACTACTGGTTCCCGGAGATTCGCTCTATCGGCGGCGCGGTGACGATGCTGTCGCTGGTTCTCTACCCCTATGTCTATCTGCTGGTGCGCGCCGCTTTTCTGGAGCAGTCGCTCGGCGCGATTGAGGTGAGTCGTAGCCTCGGTGCGGGGCCGTGGCGCACCTTTCTACAGGTAGCGCTGCCGCTCGCACGACCGGCGGTGATCACCGGACTCTCGCTCGCGCTGATGGAGACCCTAGCCGATTTTGGTACGGTGCAATACTTTGGTGTCGATACCTTTACCACCGGCATCTTTCGCACTTGGTTTGGCTTGGGCGATAGCGCTGCCGCTGCACAGCTATCGGCGCTGCTGCTGCTCTTTCTCTTTTCACTGATTCTGCTAGAGCGCTGGTCGCGCCGCCAAGCGCGCTATCACCAATCGGGGCAGCGCTGGCGTACACCGCCGCGCCAGCCGTTATCGCGCGGCCGGGGTATTGTGGCACTCATACTCTGTCTGCTACCGCTGCTATTTGGGTTTCTGCTACCGGCTGGACAGCTTCTCATCTGGGCGTGGCGCAGTGCCTCGCATAGCGTTGATCTGCAGTTTGTGACACTCACCCTCAACTCCCTCGCGCTGGCGGCTGCCGCCGCGCTGCTGACACTGCTACTAGCGCTGCTACTGGCCTATGGGCGCCGATTGCGGGGGGGGTGGGCGGTGCATAGCTCACTCCAGATTGCCGGACTCGGCTATGCGGTACCCGGTACGGTGATTGCGGTAGGGGTGATGCTGCCATTTGCGTGGATCGATAACACCCTTGATGGCTGGTTGCGGTCGCAGTTTGGGATCAGTAGCGGCCTGCTCCTCTCCGGCACACTCGTGGCGCTGCTGTTTGCCTATGCGGTGCGCTTTTTAGCGGTCTCGCTCAATGCCGTAGAGGGGGGCTTAGGACGCATCCGGCCAACGATGGATGATGCGGCTCGCTCGCTCGGTCTGCGGCCGCTACAGGTGCTACGACAGATCCATTTCCCGCTGCTACGCGGTACCGCCCTCACCGCACTACTGCTGGTGTTTGTCGATGTCCTCAAAGAGTTGCCAGCGACCCTGATTCTGCGCCCCTTCAACTTCAATACCTTGGCAGTGCGTGCCTATGAACTGGCGGCCGATGAGCGGCTCGCTGATGCGGCACCGGCGGCGCTGATGATTGTGGTTGCCGGTATCGGGCCGGTGATCCTGCTATCTCGAGCGATTGCCCGCGAGCGCTGCCCGGAGTCGCCCTCCCTACTAACTAACCGGCGGAGTGATCATGCTGCTTGAACTCGATCAGATCCGAGTCGGCTACGCTACCACGGAGGTGGTGCGTGGTGTGAGCTTAACCCTTGCTGAAGGGGAGATTGGCGCCCTGCTTGGCCCCTCCGGTTGTGGCAAAACGACGCTACTACGGGCGATCGCTGGCTTTGAGCCGCTGCGTAGCGGCGTTGTCCGGCTGGCTGGACGCGACTTAAGTCGTGAGCAGTGGCAGTTGCCGCCGGAGCAGCGTGGGGTGGGGATGGTGTTTCAAGATTTTGCGCTCTTTCCGCATCTGAATGTGAGCGATAACATCGGTTTTGGTCTGCGCCACTGGTCACGTAGTGATCGGCGCGAACGGGTGTTACGGCTACTGGCGCTGGTGGGCCTCTCTGCTTATGGTGAGGCGTGGCCACATCAGCTCTCAGGGGGGCAGCAGCAGCGGATTGCACTGGCGCGGGCGTTGGCTCCACGGCCGCAGTTGCTCCTGCTTGATGAGCCCTTCTCGGGACTCGATGTTGAGCTACGCGAGGGGTTAGCACGGGAGGTGCGGGAGATTTTACGGCAGGAGGGGATCGGGGCGTTGATGGTGACCCACGATCAGTTAGAGGCGTTTGCCATGGCGGATCGGATCGGTGTGGTGGAGCAGGGTAGCCTGCGACAGTGGGCAACCGGTTATGATCTCTACCACTATCCGGCGGATCGCTTTGTCGCCGATTTTATCGGTCAGGGGGTGTTTCTACCCGGCCGGGTGAGCGGCGCCGGTGAGGTGATGACTGAGCTTGGTCTGCTCTTAGGGCGCATGCCAACCGGTTGTCGGGTCGGCTGTGCGGTGGAGGTGCTGCTACGACCTGATGATCTGATTGATATCGGAGTCGATGATACCGAGCGGAGTGACGCGGTTGAGGTGCGGGTGTTAGAGCGGCTCTTTCGTGGTGCGGAGTTTCTCTATACCGTTGCGCTCCCCTCCGGTACTCGCCTGCTCTGTCTCACCCATAGCCACCATAACTACCCCCCCGGCAGCACCATCTGGGTGCGCCCTGATGCCGGTCAAGTGGCGATCTTTCCGGTATCAGTAACTGATTGATCGGGGGCGGGAGTGGCACAATAGCCGAGTCGCGCCCGCCCCGCAATCCGACGCAGGTTAAAAGGGTTGCTGCTCTAGCAGTTTGGCAAAGTAGCTACCACTATTGCCGATATGGTTCTCATAGAGATCGGGGAGTTCGGGTACCACCGAGTCGCGTACGGAGGGGCGCTCTAGGAGGGCGTCGGCCCACTGGTTGATCTTCGGGCAGTCGCTCATCAGATCGAGTGCCATCCACGATTCGACGATGCGCAGCCGCATAAAGAGTGGTGCATAGGCGGCATCGACTAGTGCGAAGTGATCGCCGTTAAAGTAGCGCCCCACCACCTGCTGTTCGAGCTGCCGTAACTTGCCGCGCAGTGCATCACGCCCAGCGTTAAAGCCCGCCTCATCAGGGGCGGTTAGCATCGCAAATTGATCCATAAAGAGCGCTGAAGCGAACTCAATCCATGCGCGATTCTGCGCCTTTTTCAGCGGATCGGCCGGATGGAGTGCGGGTGGAGTCACCTCGTCGAGATACTCCATGATCACCGCCGACTCAAACACCACCGTCTCTCCTACCTTAAGCACTGGTACCTTGCCGAGTGGCGAGATGGCGAGAAACCAAGAGGGGGGATCTTGCAGATTGATATATTCGATATCGAAGTCAGCGCCCTTCTCCAGCAGCACAATCACCGAGCGCTGCACAAAGGGGCAGAGTTTGAAGCTGATCAGATGCGGTTTCATGAACAACAGGTTCCTACGGTTGCGTTAGGTGGATGGTGAGATCATCACGCCGATTGGTGTCAGGGTGATGGGTTGGGGTGCTGCTGGTGGATCTGCTCAATGCGAGCGAGTAGCTCATCGCTCAGTTGTAGCTGACAACTGTCGATGTTACTGGCGAGCTGCGCCATCGTCGTCGCCCCGATAATATTACTGGTAACAAATGGGCGGCTGGTGACATAGGCGAGTGCCATCTGGGCTGGATCGACACCATGTGCTTGGGCCAGCGCGACGTAGTCGGCGGTCGCCTGCTGCGCCTGTGGTGTGCTGTAGCGATTGTAGTCGGGCCAGCGGGTCAGCCGCGCACCACTCGGCTGCTGCTGGTTGAGATATTTACCCGAGAGGACGCCAAAGGCGAGCGGCGAGTAGGCGAGTAGGCCCACCTGTTCGCGGATCGCAATCTCTGCAAGGCCAATCTCAAAGCTACGGTTGAGCAGGCTATAGGGGTTCTGGATCGAGGCGATGCGCGGGAGACCGAGACACTCGGTCAAGTTGAGGTACTTCATCACCCCCCATGGGGTCTCATTCGATATGGCGACATGGCGCACCTTACCCTCTTTGACCAGATCGCCAAGTACCGAGAGTGTCTCGACAATCGGTGTTGGCCGATCTTTGGGATCGTGCTGATAGCCGAGTTGACCGAAGAAGTTGGTCTTACGATCCGGCCAGTGCACTTGGTAGAGATCGAGATAGTCGCACTGTAAACGCTGTAACGAACCCTCTACTGCGCGGCGAATGTTGCGGGTGTCAAGACGCGCCTCACCGTTGCGGATGTGGGGTATCCACTCCCCCGGCCCGGCCACTTTGCTAGCGAGAATCACGCGGTCGCGGTGGTGGCGCTGCTGTAACCAGTTGCCGATAATGCGCTCGGTCGCGCCGTAGGTCTCGGCGCGCGGCGGGATAGCGTAAAGTTCGGCGGTGTCGATAAAATTGATGCCGTGATCAAGGGCGTAATCGAGCTGCTGATACGCCTCGGTTTCACTATTCTGTTCCCCCCATGTCATGCTCCCGAGACAGAGGCTACTGACCTGCAGATCGGTACGCCCTAGACGTCGATACTCCATCGCTATGACTCCTACAGTAGTGAGCAACCCGTATGCTGCTCAGGCGGTGGTTTAACAGCGCTGCCGGCGTGCGCGCTGTCGCTAGTTAGAGACCTCCTAAAGCGCATCTTACGCCGACAGAGGGTGACAACCGGTAGCGACTACTCTATCGTGAGCGCCCCACTCATCACTATCCCAGATTAGCATGTCGGTTGCCATTCCTACGGTTGGATTTATCAGTCTCGGTTGCCCTAAAGCGACGGTCGATTCGGAGCGCATTCTCAGTCGACTGCGTGCTGAAGGGTATCAGATCAGTGGCAGTTATGAGCACGCTGATCTGGTGGTCGTCAACACCTGTGGCTTTATCGATGCTGCAGTAGAGGAGTCGCTAGAGGCGATTGGGGAGGCGCTACAGGAGAATGGTCGGGTGATTGTCACCGGCTGTCTCGGCGCGCGCGATAGTGTGATTCGAGCGCACCACCCCAAGGTGCTTGCGGTCACCGGCCCCGATGCACTAGAGGAGGTGATGGCGGCGATCCACGCTGAGCTACCACCGCAGCACGATCCGTTTACCGATCTGCTCCCACCCGGCGGTCTGAAGTTGACCCCGCGCCACTACGCCTATCTGAAGATTGCTGAAGGGTGTAATCAGCAGTGCCGCTTCTGCATCATTCCGCAGCTCCGCGGGCCGCTCCAGAGTCGTCCGATCGGCGCGATTGTTGATGAGGCGGCAGCACTGGTGAGCGCCGGTGTGCGGGAGCTGCTGGTGGTGGCGCAAGATACCGCCGCTTATGGTGCTGATCTACGCTACCGTACCGATTTCTGGCAGGGGCGGCCATTGCAGCAGCGTATCGATACCCTCGTGACTACCCTCGCGGAGCTGGGGGTGTGGCTGCGGCTCCACTACATCTACCCCTATCCACGGGTCGATGATCTGGTGGCGCTGATGGCGGAGGGTAAACTGCTCCCCTATCTTGATCTACCGCTGCAACACGCGAGTCGGCCAATCCTGCGTGCGATGCAGCGGCCGGGTGATATCGATCACACGCTGCGGCGGATTGAGCAGTGGCGGCGCGACTGCCCGTCGCTCACCCTGCGTAGTACCTTTATTGTCGGTTTTCCGGGCGAGAGTGAGGCCGATTTTGAGTTGCTGCTGCAGTTTCTACAGGCGGCGCAGCTCGATCGGGTCGGTGCGTTTGCCTACTCTGCGATTGCGGGGGCGGCGGCTAACGCGCTACCCGGCGCGATTGATGAAGCGCTCAAGCAGGAGCGGTTGGAGCGGCTCCTTGAAGTGCAGAGTGCGATCAGTGCCGATCGATTACAGCAGCGGGTCGGTGAGCGCTGCCAGGTGTTGGTTGATGCGATCGATGATACGTTTATCTATGCGCGTAGCGCGGCCGAAGCGCCGGAGATCGATGGGGTCGTGCTGCTGCCGATAGCGGCCGTGGATGATGAGCGGGCGGCGAGTGATGCTGCGGTGGATCGCGCGACCGCGGAGGAGATCGCGGCGGGGGATTGGCTTGAGGTGACGATAAGCGCCGCCGATGAGCATGATCTCTATGCTGAGATGGCCACTCCCCGCGTTGCGTGAGCAGCGGCGCTGAGTGACCACCAGCGGCAGTGCTAGCCGCCGCTGGTGAGATGCCGATGGGTGATTAGCCCGCCTTTAACTTCCGGCTGCGCTCAATCAGCTCATGAATCACCGGTGCGAGGAGTATCTCCATCGCCAGACCCATCTTGCCACCCGGTACCACAATCGTGTTACGGCGTGACATGAAGGAGTCGTGGATCATGTTGAGCAGGTAGGGGAAGTCGGTCTTGAACTTGTTTGGATCGCGGAAGCGGATCACCACAAAGCTCTCATCCGGGGTTGGAATATCGCGGGCGATGAAGGGGTTGGAAGTGTCAACCGTCGGTACCCGCTGGAAGTTGATGTCGGTGAGTGAGAACTGCGGGGTGATGTAGTTCACATAGTCCGGCATCCGGCGCAAGATGGTGTCAACAATCGCCTCGGCGGAGTAGCCACGCTGGGCGTTGTCGCGGAAGATCTTCTGGATCCACTCAAGGTTGACGATCGGCACAACACCGATTAGCAAGTCGGTCCAGCGGGCGCAGTTGACATCCCCATCGACCGCTCCACCATGGAGCCCCTCATAGAAGAGCAGATCGGTCGGATCGTTCATCTCTTGCCAGTCAGTGAACTCACCGGCACCTTGCGGATAGGGCGCGGCCTCCTCATCGCTGTGGAGGTAGTAGCGGCGACGGCAGCTTCCGCTCTCGCCGTAGCGCTTGAAGGTCTCTTCAACGAGATCGAAGTGGTTCGCTTCGGGACCGAAGTGGGAGAGATTCTTCCCCTCTTCAGCGAAGCGGGCGATCGCCTCCTTCATCTCGGCGCGGTTATAGCGATGGAAGCTGTCGCCCTCAACCACCAGTGGGTTGATCGATTCACGGAAGAAGATGTGCTCGAAGGCGTTCTTAACCGTGGTGGTACCGGCACCCGATGAGCCGGTTACAGCGACGACGGGGTGTTTTGCAGACATCGGTTCTCTCTCTCCTGCGTTGTTGGATTTTTAGGAAACGGTGTGACCGTGCGCCAGCAGCGCCGACTATCAAAACCGCAATGGTAGTACAGATAGTGGTGGTGATAATAGGTGATCGCACGATTACTGCTGTTCACGAGCGATTGCGCGGTAGCCGATGTCACGGCGGTAGTAGCCGCCTGGCCAGTCGATGGCAGCGATCGCTTGGTAGGCACGCTGCTGGGCAGCGGCGACACTCTCTCCGAGTGCGGTCACACAGAGAACGCGGCCACCGCTACTGACCACTTCACCATCGCGGTCAGCGGTACCGGCATGAAATAGCTTCAGATCGTCGCGATCGAGTCGATCAAGGCCGCCAATCCTCTCCCCCTGCTGGTAGTGACCAGGGTAACCGGCCGCGGCGAGTACCACGCCAACCGCTGGGCGCGGATCCCAAGTCGCCTGCTGCTGATCAAGGGTGCCATCGAGCGCGGCGCTACAGAGCGTCACCAGATCGCTCTCTAAGCGCAGTAGTATCGGCTGTGTCTCCGGATCACCGAAGCGGCAGTTGTACTCAATCACCTTCGGTTGGCCGGCACTATCGATCATCAAACCGGCATATAGAAAGCCGGTGTAGGGGTGTCCCTCTGCTGCCATGCCGCGCAGTGTCGGTTCAATTACCTCTTTAATAATGCGCTGATGTACCGTATCGCTCACCACCGGTGCCGGGGAGTAGGCACCCATGCCGCCGGTATTGGGTCCAGTGTCACCATCACCGACCCGCTTGTGGTCTTGGCTTGTGGCCAGCGGCAGTAGCTGTTCGCCGGCGGCGATGACGATAAAGCTCGCCTCTTCACCCTCTAGGAACTCCTCAATCACTACCCGGTGACCAGCGCTACCGAAGGCGTTACCGGCGAGCATATCGCGCACCGCCGCCTCCGCCTCGGCTAACGTCTGCGCTACAATGACCCCTTTACCGGCAGCCAATCCATCCGCTTTGATGACGATCGGCGCCCCCTGCTGCTGCAGCCATGCGAGCGCCGGTTCAATCTCGGTAAAGGTGGCGTAGGCGGCGGTGGGGATCTGGTGGCGCTGTAGAAAATCTTTGGTGAAGGCTTTTGATCCTTCGAGTTGGGCAGCAGCGGCGCTAGGGCCAAAGCAGCGGCGACCGGCGGCCTGAAAGCGGTCAACGACACCGGCTACCAGCGGCGCTTCGGGGCCGACTAGGGTGAGATCGATCGCTTCACGCTCGGCAAAGGCGAGGAGTTCATCGATCGCATCAGCGGCGATCGCGACATTTTTAAGTTTCGCTTCCCGTGCGGTACCGGCATTGCCAGGTGCCACGAACACAGTGGTGACTTGTGGCGATTGTGCCGCCTTCCACGCTAACGCATGCTCCCGTCCGCCGCCGCCAATGACCAGAATTCGCACCCGATTTACCTCACTCTGCTGATGATCAAAAACCGCTATTTTACGGTCTTTGGCCGCCGAGCGATAGCGGCGGTGCTGGCTGATTGCGATAGAAAAAAGAGCGCTTAACGACTGCTACGGGCAATATCGCAGTAGAACTGCTCAACCAGCGAGAGTACCGAGCGGTAGCGCTGAATCGACACCACCTCCTTAATTTTCTGACCATCAATGGGGCGAGGGAGGGCGAGTGGATGCCCCTGCTGATTAATGACTACATGGATCAGCGGTTCGCTCGCTTTATCGCCGCGCCGTACGACAAGGCCAATCTCGCCATTATCGAGCCGCAGCAGGGTGCCGGGCGGGTAGAGACCGAGGGTGCTGACCAGTAGCGAGGTGAGATGCTCATCAATGGTCGCACCCCGCTCCATAAACAGGGTACGTAGCGTCTGGCGGCTCTCAATTGCGCCGCGGTGAGCACGCGGTCGTACCATAGCGCTATACATATCGGTGATAGCGAGCATGCGGGCGTAGAGTGAGAGTGCATCGCCAGCGACCGAATCTGGGTAACCACTCCCATCCAACCGCTCATGGTGGTGGAGTACCGCATCGAGCCAGATGGGATCGTTGATCTCATGTAGTTGGAGCCGCTGCACCCCTTTGCCGGGGTGTTGATTGACCTCAATGCGCTGGGTTTCGGAGAGAGGGGTGCTCTGTTTGTCGAGCTGCTGCTGGAGCTGCAAGATACCGATGTCGTGAGTCAGTGCGGCACACACGAGCGACTCTCGTGCCGCTTGATCAAGATTGAGCTGCTGGCTAAGCAGGGTGATCAGAAGCGCGGCGTGGAGGGGATGATCGAGGTAGTAGTTGCGGTTGAGAAAGAGGTGAACGGCAGCGATGGCAGCGTCATTGTCGAAGTCACAGAGCTCTTGTAGCATCTGGGCAAGACGTCGAACCCGAGGTTCAGCCGGCCGCTCTGGATTGTGTGGCAACAGGAGCAGTTTGAAGATCTGTTTGAGCCGATCGCGTAGCTCATCACTGCGATCGGCGAGCGGTACGGTAAATGCCTGCTGTTGCAGTTCTAACTCAGCTAGCTCGCGCTCGCCCGGCAGCCAGCCACGATAGAGGCCCCGCGCTAACAGACTCTCCGATTGTGCGACACTCTCAATGCGCTGCCCCTTGTTGAGTAGTAGGTGACCTGCATGATCGTAGATCGGCCACGGCAGTATAGTACCGGGGCGAATCTCGGTATGACACAACTTCTTCATGATTATCGACTCCGTTCCGTTAAACTTACCCAAACCTACTCATAGGTAGTTATGGTGTTAACTTCCTGCTTCGCAGAGGCCGGTTTCACCGCAGTCTTACGACTCCGGCCAGCG
>JGI11705J14877_10001177_pt1 | contig 15184 bp, 19 predicted proteins | sample Etolaghawater15m_FD_14877 | JGI IMG/M metagenome (IMG submission 14877) | reverse complement strand
CAAAGAAAAATGCAAAAACTAATAGGAGCAAACTAATGGCAACAATTTATAAAGATAAAAATGAAACGATTTTAAAAGTCGGAGACACAATCGAAAACAAAAAAGGCGAAAAAGGAAAGCTTGAAAATATACATGGAGTAACCAGACTGGTACACAGAGATTCAAGCGGAAGAATTAAGCAGACAACAACACTAAGCAAAATTGATCTGTCACGAATGGAAAAGGTAGCCTAATGACCCAAGCAGAAACAGCACTATCACTCGGTAAGCATGAGAACTACTTTACACACGCAAAGAAGAACACCCCTGCACTCTTTAGACTTATGATGATTAAAGGTAAAGGGAATCTTCATGCAGGAGCAAGTGCCTACTTTGAAGCAGAGAGAAGAGTGAGAATTGAACTGGGTGATATGTACTATGGGCTTACAGATACAAAAAGCACAATGAAATTCTTTAAGGACACAAAAGAAGATAATCCATACATGAACTACAGCTCAATGATAAACACAATCGTACAGACAGCATTTTCAATCACAGAGAAAACAATGAGACTTGCAGCGTACAGAAAGTCAGTCAAACTTCTAAAGCTTTACAACGCCTGGAACAAAGGACAGGTGGCAGCATGAGTGCAATACCTAAAGCAAAAATTCCATATGTCAGAAAACCTTTGGAGTTCAAACAATACCCAATGGCAGTGAATCACCCACTAAGAGATAAGCACCTGGAACTACTCGAAGCAGCCAAAGAGTGCATAGAGGGAAAAAAGGCAGCACTAAGTCTAATCAAGCAGGCACTAATGACAAACGACATGAAGCCAGCTACAAGAGAAAAACTAAGAAATGCAGAGAGGTATCTTGCATGAGAACAGAAGAACAGGAATGGGAAGATTTAGAGAAGAGGATTGGTGCAGATACAATCGACTACAGAAGCGAAGTCACAGCAAGTATGCGTTGGTGGTTCAGAGAGAAGTTCGGATTTTGTGCAGATGATTCTAGCGTATTAAAAAAATGGAACGAAAGGGAAGCAGAATGAAGCACCACAAGAGACTTATACACATAGCCGGGCTATCAGTAGATGAAGCAATCGAGTATAGAGAGAAGGTTTGTCAATCAACACTTACCGGGTTCGAAAGAGAAGAGACATTGACAGCTTGTGATGAACAGATAAAGAAGAGAGACATAAGAACAGCACTTGTAGAGAATACTGACTTATCAGACTTTGGAGGCAACTCATGACAAAAGACGAGCAACTCAAAACAAACAAATTAAGAAAGCGAAAGTGCAAGACTTGCAGGGAATGGTTCAGACCAGAGAATGAAGTGCAGCGAACTTGTATGACAGCAGAATGTTCAATGCCTTTTTCACAAGAGAACGCAGCCAAAGAGAGAAGAAAAGCTGCAACAGAATCAAAGCAGAATACACGATCAAAACTAAAAGCCAGAGCAGAGAAAGCCTGCAACAGTTACATAAGAGCCAGAGACAACAAAGCAAAGCAGCCATGTATCTCATGTGGCTACATCTGGGTAGCACCAGACATAGGACGTAAACAAAATGCCGGACACTATGAATCAGTAGCTAAAAGAGCAGACCTAAGATACAACGAGGACAACATACACTTACAATGTGAACCATGCAATACAAGCCTAAGTGGTAATTTAATTCCATACAGAGTGAACCTAATTAAAAAGATCGGTCTTGAAACATTATTGAACCTGGAAGAGAACAACACACCACGAAAGTATGAAGATGATGAGTTAAGAGCGATTGAAGCACACTATAAGAAAAAAGAGAAGGAGCTTGAAGATGAATTGTAGATGGTGTGGGAATGAATCAGAAGGTGAGTTCTGTAAAGGTACAACGTGCAGCTATGAAAGCATGAAGTTTAACAAAGAGAAGAAGAGAATAGAACGCAGACAGTGGGTGAGTTCATTAATAAAAGAGAGGGATGCAGCATGAAAGACATCATAGAGAGAATCAAATGCTTTTTCATGTGGATGTTCTTTGGTAATTCATGTGAACATCTTTGGGTGATTACAGATGTGGAGCATCAAGTATCCGGTGGTGAAGTTCCAAGAATAGTCACCATTCACACAATATGCTGCAGCAGATGCAAACAAGAAGAGAAGGTGGAGAAGCTATGAGTAAACTCACAGACAAGCAGCAGAGATTCTGTGAAGAGTATTTAATTGACCTTAATGCAACACAGGCAGCAATAAGAGCAGGCTACTCTGAAAAGACAGCAAACAGGATAGCTTCGGAGAACTTGACAAAACTTGACATTCAAGAATACATAGCAGAGAAGAGAGAAGAGTTATCTAATAGCACAAAGATAACCACAGAGAAGGTGCTTAAAGCTATTGCAGATATTGCACTTGAAGATAGAAGCACTGTGTTTGAGACAATGAACAAAATAAGCAGTGCAGACATTGACACAGAAGAGAGAATGGAGATACTTAACGGAGTGCAGAAGCTACTCGTAAAAGATGCAGACAAACTCAAAGCCCTCGATATGTTAAGCAAGCATCTTGGGCTGTACGAGAAAGATAACGCACAGGGCAGCCAGAACATAGTTACAAAGATAGAGGTAGAGTATGTCTAATCCAGAGTTCTTGATGAACAGAAAGATACCAAAAGTATTTGCACCACTCAAAAAGAAGTCACGCTACAAAGGTGCAAAGGGTGGTAGAGGTTCTGGGAAATCATACTTTTTTGCAGACGAGATTATACAAAGACTGGTAAGAAATCCAAATCTAAATGTAGCCTGCATGAGAGAGGTGCAGAAATCGATAGCCAAATCATCCAAGAAGCTGCTGGAAGATAGAATAAAGTTCTATGGACTTAGCGACCACTTTTTAATTCAAAAGACAGAGATTAGTTGCAAACTTGGAGAGGGAGAGATTATCTTCAATGGACTTCAAGACCATACTGCAGATTCTATCAAGTCATTAGAAGGTTTTGATATTTGCTGGGTAGAAGAAGCACAGACAATATCAGAGTATTCACTTGATCTATTAACCCCTACATTCAGAAAAGATGATAGTGAAATCTGGTTCAGTTGGAATCCTAAGTATGGGAAGGATGCTGTAACCAAACTTTTTAGACAAAAGAAGAACGCCATCCTGGTTCACGCAAATTACTTAGACAATCCATTCTGCACACAGATAATCATAGATGAAGCAGAGGAAATGAAGGCAGCAGACTTTGAGAAGTTTGAAAACGTGTTCTTAGGGAAGCCAAAAGGGAACATGGACGGAGTTATACCACTGGACTTACTCAATAAGTCAATGACCAGGAAGCTTATCGCAACAGAAGGCATCAACACTTGGGCGTTAGACGTTGCAAGATTCGGTGAAGATAGTTCAGTGCTAAGTGTAAGGAACGCAGGAGAGCTATACATCAAGGAAGAGTTTAAGAAGTTATCGCTGAAAGAACTGGCATCAAGAGTGGCATTCCTATACAACGCTGCACAAAAGAAGCCAGATACAGTATTTGTGGATGCTGTGGGTAACGGTGAAGGTGCTGCAGAGTTCCTGGTAGATATGGGCGTACCAGTTACAGAAGTAAAAGGAAGCAGTGCAGCAGATGAAGATATTTATGAGAACAAACGTGCAGAAATGTACTTTGGGCTAAAGAAGTTCATGGACAGAGGAAGAGTAGTCATAGATGAAGATGCAGAAATGGAGCTGCTATCACTTGAATACTTCTACAACAGAAGAGACAGAATCCAGTTACCTTTGAAGAAAGAGATTAAAAAGGCACTTGGACGTTCACCGGATAAGGCAGATTCGCTGGCACTACACTTTGCATACAGGATTGTGCCAAGAGTTGAAGAGGAAATATATCACATACATGAGGAAGCAGCATGGTAGAAAATGGAGAGTTTAAAGGCAAGAGTTTTGAATTGATCGTTGAAATATTCTTAGAGTGGCAGACGTTTGATGAAGCTATCACTACAGCATGGATGTTCTGTGTGAGTGCTGGACGTATAGGAGAGCTAAGCATACCATGTGTGCAGCACAACAGTGAGTATGCAGAGTTCCTTATCAGCAAAGGGTACAAACCAGAGGATGTGTTGAAGGTTACAGGAATAAGTAAGAGAACGCTTGCACGAATTATAAAGGAGTGCCAAAACACCCCTCAAAATGCCGAAAAAAACATAGCACAATAAAATAAAAAAGTAGAGAAATGGCAAACGAAAAAAGAATCAGTGAACTTAGAGACATGATAACGTCTGCACAGTCAGGCTATGACCGTTACAGGGATGTATTCTCGAATATGATGGATATGTACCTTCTACGCCTGGATGATGCAACTGTACGTTCATTGAAGCTTAGAGGTAAATCAAGTTTATACTTCCCTATTGTAAATGCCAAGTGTAAGCGTATTACAAACGCATTCCAAGAAGCTTACTTCTCGAATAACGATTTTGCCAAAGTATCTGCAGAAGGTGAAGAACACGCCAAGAAAGTAGAAGCTATCCAAAGGTCTACAGACTACTACATCAACAACAAAATGCCATTCTTTGAAGTAATGCAGGAAGCCTTCACCTATGTTCCGTTTATGGGTACTACAGTGGTTAAGTCATATTGGGCAGGCGATAAGCCACACATAGAACACAAGAACCTAAAAGATGTACGCTTTGACCCAAGTGCTAAGAGTTGGGCAGATGTTAGATTCATAGTTGAAGATATTTACCTTACAAGGGATGATGTTAAAAGGCTACAGAGACAAGGCATCTACCAAAGAACATTCAAGGCAGATGAGTTAGCAACAAACACAAATGATCATAACGCTTCGGATAAGTTTGCAAGAATCAAGCTGCAGGAAGTCTATACAAAGATGGGCAACGAATGGAAGGTATCTACTCTTTATGATGAAGCCATTGTACTTAGACAAGATGTAAAACTTGCAGATGGGCAGCCATTCAGTAGAGGTATTCTAGTTTCGCAGGTAGAAGATGAGAACGAGACAGATGCAGTTTTAGCTTATGGTGAACCTTCGATAGCAGCATCCGTTGGACTACAGGCAGAAGCGAATATCAGGCGTAACCAACAGATAGATGCAGTGAAGAGACTGTTAGAGCCTAAGCTTATCGTAGGTAATCAATCTGGTATCAATCCAAACGATCTTTCACATCCCACAAAACCAGTGAGAGCAAAAGACCCTATGGGCGTAAATGTTCTACCTGCTCCACAAATAAGAGCTGCAGACTTTGATAACCAGCAGTTACAGCAAGACATGAGCGAAAACATAGGTGTATCTGCACAGCAAAACGGTGTAGGTGCTAAGACAAAACAAACTGCCACAGAGAGCAGCATCATATCAAATGAAGGTAACTCACGCCTTCAATCTTACATAAGGAGTTTAAATGAAACACTGATTGAGGATGTAATGACCCGAATTGCAAAACTTGTATGGAAGTACGGAGATACAAGATTCTTTATGGGCATTGATCGAAGAGAAGATTTTGAGTTTATAGCAAAAGTGAACACAGGCTTAGGTGCTACAAACAAAGAGATTCAGATGAACGGTATGAGCCAGGCTTACCAGATGGTAGGTGGACTGGCACAAATGGCAGCAGGTGTGCAGGACATGGAGACAGTAAGTGAATGTGTACAGGCATCCCGGCAACTAATTAGAGAAATGTTCCCACTATTGGGGATAGAAGATGTTGATAACTATTTCAAGGAGAAAGCAAATGGACAACTCGGAACAAGAGAAACAGGAACAGGCACAGGTGCAGATGGTGGTTACATCCCTACAGGAGTTGAAGGCTTCACAGGGATGGTTAATCCTCAACAATCACCTGCAGAGTGAAAGACAAGAGCTATTTAAGACAATCACTGCAGCAGGAAAGGCAACAGACAGGCTAAGTGCTGCAGACAGACTTGGAGAGATAGACCGAATCATTAACTTGCCAGATGCGATTATCGCACAGATGCCAATTATAGAGACAGATGAACCACACGTTGATTTTCAAGCATAAGGAGAGAAGATGACACAAGAAGAAGTAGCACTAGCGAATGAGATTTTAGGCGAAGCAGGACAAGTACCACCAGCAGCAGCACCAGTAGGTGTTGAAGGGATGCCACCTGTAGCACTAGAAGATGCACCTGTAGCACCAGTTCCAGCAGCAGCACCAGTAGAGACAGCTTATATGCCAGAGCCATCACCTCAAATGTCACCGGAAGATTACCGGGCTATGATGGATGAAGCAGTAGCACCATTGAGAGAACAGCTAACACAGCAAAATGCACAACCCCCATCCGAACAGGAACAAGCACTAGCAGAACTTAAAGAGCAGCTTGGACTTACTGGACTTGAAGAACAGAATGCACAGCTTAAAGCAGCACTTGATGCACAAGAGCAGAGACAAGCACAAGAGACTATGCAGAACGCAGTTACCACATTCAAGGCTGGCAAGATAGAGAATGCTGAACAGATCGTTATGGATGAGATTAACCGTATTGCACAGACAGACCCACAAGAAGCACAGAGACTTCAAATGACACCTATGATGTGGGATTACATTTACCAAGCCAAAATAGGAGCTGCACAGCCACAGACAGCACCAGACCCGATAGTTGGAACAGGCAACAGTCAAACAGCACCAGCTAAATCTGCATTCGATAGAGCAGCAGCAGGTGAGAAGGTAAGTCAAATTGACTTTGGTAAAGAACTTTTAGAAATGTCAAGATAACAGGAGTATAACAGATGGCACAAGCAGCATCACAAATCAATATCTGGCAAGGTTCAGAAACGAGAGTTGAACTACAAATATTTGATGAAAACGCTATACCAAGAGACTTACTCGCAGAAGGTATAGATGGCATTGAATTTGTAGTAGCCACTAAAGAAGGCAGAAAGACAATCGCAGAAAGCCCAGCAGATGGTTCTGGCAGTGTTGTGGATGCAGCTGCAGGCAAGATAGCTTTTACGATAGCTGCTGCAGCACTGGATGGCTTAACACCATTAGAGGTAGGTGTGAACACAGGTAAGGACTTTGAACCTACTCCTAGCCTTTATGGGTACATCACACTGAAAGCTGGTGTAGATATTAAAGATAAGGTATATATGCCAGACGTTGCAATCTATTTTGCACCACTACCAAAGGTGTAATGAATGAATGAAGCAGTAGTACAGACCATTAAGGTAGTTTCAGAACAGAATATAGCTATCTCAAATAGCTGTACGCTTGTTTCAGAGGGCAATCAGAGCATAGCCACATTCAGGAGTAACGACTTACAAATAGTACCAAGATACACACAATTCGATATAAGCATAAATAGTGTGCCAGAGTTGATACAGGCTGCTATAGCATTAGTGGATAGCAACCTACAATCACAGATCAATGCAGACAGGGTAAGACTTGATGCAGTAGATGATGGAACAAACACGCAATTAGTGCTTATCAAGAATGCAAACGAACAACTCACCGGAGAGTTTAACACCTATAAGGCAGCAACAGATACAGCACTTGCAGGCATTATAGTTGATTATCTAACCAAGACAGAAGCCACTGCAGCAGAAGCAGCACAAAGATTATCTTTACTATCAGAAATATCTGCAGAGTATCTTACACAAGCAAGCGCTTCAACAAACCTATACACTAAAGCAGAGACAGACGGTGCAATCGCTGCAGCAAACACCCTACTCACCGCAACATTCAATGGTATAGATGCCAAATATAGCCAAGCTATAGATGTGGTGGTAGATGCACAGGGTAATTCATCTTCACAGCTTATCACAAACCTACAGGCAGAGAATGAAGCCAGAGCAGAACTTAATCTTGATGTGAATGGGTATGTCATTGGATACAAGATCAACAATAGTGGAGATCCCTTAACCTCAGAATTTAGTATTGTAGCAGACAACTTCAATATTGCAAGTGGTACAAACGATTATCAGCCTTTTAAAATTACCAACGATCAGATAGAATTTCAAGGAAAAGTAACCATTGGAGGATTACCCTCTGCTATCAACAAGGACTGGACCACAGCACCAGCGAGCGCAGTACCAATTTCTGCATCCTATACGCCTGGAGATACTTATTATAACTCTGACACAAACCTTGTAATGTACTGGAATGGACAAGGGTGGAGTACTACTAAAGGTTTAGACGGAGAAAATGGTTTAGACGGAGAAAATGGTTTAGACGGAGAAAATGGTTTAGACGGAGAAAATGGTTTAGACGGAGAAAATGGTTTAGACGGAGAAAGAGGTAGTTCGTTCTATGCTTATGGTTTAGACATAGGAAGCACAACGCCTGCGTCTGTTACCTCTTCTAATTTAGGTACATATTGGGACACAGCTTCTGGGAGCTTAGCAGAGGTAGACGGAGATCAACTTATCTTGACCAACACCAGCAGCATCTATGGGTGGACAAATATCTATACTTATAACAATGGGTGGACAGACACGACTCAACTTGTTGTGCATGGAGACATGGTCGTAGATGGTACTATTAGCGGTGAAAAGATACGTACTGGAATTATTTACAATTCAACTGCTGGAGAGACCGACTACACCATGAAAATCGATTTAAATAATGGGGAAATACATATAAGATGAGTTTTTATATAGGAAAGCCTAACGGATCTGTTTTGTGTCATCTTACAAAAGGACAGCATACTATAGAAGATATGAAGTCATCACCGTTTAGCGATACCGTTTTTCATACAGACATTCAGTATATGGATTTTAAAGTATTTCCCTTGGAAGGACATTACTCTAGAGTAGACTCTAAGTATAACACGAGGTACTATTATGATTCCTCAACTCTTGCTAATGCAGGAAGAGATGTAAAAAGCTATAAAATAACAGGAGAGTTGTGGGATTATTTATACACACATAAGCACGCCTTTATATTATACGATAGAACAAACAACACCATTTATAATAATAAATCATTTTATAACGCGGTCTACCACCTGTATTATTCGACTTCGTACCATGTAGCAGTAGACTCATGCGTATGGTCGCGATATCCATATGATATCAACATGAGTAGAACGTATACAACGAAAAATTTAGTGAACTGTACTTTCACGTCTGACAGGGCCTACCGCAGTCACAGGTCAACAGCAAAAGACTGCCCCGCACAGGACTTTAACTGGATGGTACTCGATAGGAGTAAAAATATTGAAGTTATTGTGTTGGGGTATAAAATAAACGGAACTCTTGCACCTTTCACTAACTACAATTTTTCTGGCGACGTACACATAACTAATTCCGGAATAACCGCCGGCAGCACAGATATTACAGAGGTAAAATATATTATACCTTCTGTAATTAATTCTATTGACTATTCTCCATTAAACACAGAAACAAATAACAGATTTCAATTAGTAAATTCTGTTCCGAAAAGTACAAATACAAGGTTTGTAAGTAACGATTCTGAGACATATATTATGCGAGGCGGGCATAAGGTATTTACTAGCAACGTGGGTTCTTCTATGGTGAATATCGCACACGTTTTACTATTTGATATTCCCTCGGTTGCTGCAACTCTTTATGATAATGATACCTATACGTACGAAGTAGAGATGACAAATTACAACTTTAACGGTACAGAAGCTATATTTTTAGCTTACGAGAAGTACTCGACGTACAATATTTGTGCATCTACAACTTATGGAGATATAGGAAACACGATAATAAGGCCACATGACCATTCGGGGAATTTATCAGGAACAATGACAACATACCGAGAAGGTGTAATCCACACAGTTTCAAATACCCTAACTAGTACAGAAGGTATCAAAGAAACAGTAATAGGAGTAAATGGGAGAATAAAGTACAGGCTAGAAGGCTTTATTAACCATCAGAATTATAGGTTTACCGTTCACTCAACGGCAATGGATATATCAGTTGCAATACTTACATAAGGAAAATACATGACAAATGCAATTACAACAACAGCAGTGAAAGACTTACTTAAAGAGACACTTGGCACAGTAGCCTATGACTACGACAACCTAATCAAGAACGGAACAGATGGGATGAAGGCATACCTAAAAGATGCAAACCTTCCAGAGAAGCAGAAGGCAGAACTGTATTCAAACTTCATGGGTCAAGTGATTACAACCAGCATTCAAGCATCAATCATGCTGGCAGGAGACATAGCCAAAGCTAATGCAGAGTTTGACTTTAGAAGCAATGAGAAGCTTAAATCAGTTGAAGAGCTGAACATCCTCAAAGAGCAGTTGAAGCAGGAGCAGTACAAGACATTAACTATCATGCCTAAAGAGTACGAAGGGCTAGTGCAAGATGTACTAATGAAACAAGCAACAATCGTAACAGAAAGTAAAAAGCAGCTACAGACTATAGCCGACACAGCAAGACTATCTGCGCAGAAGTTATTACTTGATGCAGAGACAGACGGAGAGACAAAAAAGAATGCAGTGAATGGCGTAATCGATAGACAGACAGAACTTTATAATCAGCAGGCGCTATCATTCAAAGGGCATAACCTAAGCAAAGGTGCAGATTCAATCGCACAAATAGTTGGAATGATCGTGGCAGAAGGTGCAGTACCAGATGCAGGAATTATCAATGCACACAGCAAATGTGTAACAGACCTTGCGGCACTATCTGGAACTACAATCACAGCGTACTCAACAGTGAAGTAAATGAGACTAAAGATAAGCAAACTGGGGAGAATTGAAATCCCCAGAAATGATGTAATGGGTGGCTACAAAGCAGCATACATCAACACGCTTATACAAACGACACGATTCAAAAATAGGTTCTTACAATACTGGGATGGTTCGGGTAACTTTAGTATGTTCAAAGACTCAGACCGTGAAGATATGACAAAGCTGCTTGGCATACATAACGAGTTTGATGGTGAAAAAGATTTATCTAAAACAGAAATGAATGATGGTCTTAAAGATGTACTGCTTCAATGGACTATCAAGCCAGAGAATGCAACAGAGTCACTTAAAGATGATGTGATGCTTAACATCAAGAGAGACATACTAGACGTTAAAGGCTACACAGTCAAATATACAAACACGAATGAACCTATGTTCGTGGATGGCGTAGAGCTTACAGATGATATGGATATTGCAGTATATAGCCTTATCATTAAACTCATAGCAACCGGGATGGGAACATATACCTTTACATGGGTGCAGATAGAAACAGGGCTTAAGGCTGCTATCTTCACAAACAAAACTGATGATGTAACCGGAGTGCCTATGCTGGCATCTTATGGTGTGGCAGGAGTGAGCTATAATCCAGGTGACTACATATTATCTTGGAGTGATACAAGCACACGACTTGAAGTGGACAGCACAAAACTTGCAGCACTACAGCCAGATGAGTTCATGGAGTTTGTAGGTTCTTATCTTGATTTTAGATATGTGGAAGATGATAAGGAGTGGTGGGAAAAGCTGCTAAGTTTCGTGCTTAAAGTAGTTACAGTAGTTATTGCAGTGGTGGCAATAGTGGCAACAGCAGGTGCAGCCAGTGCAGCAATCGCAGCTTCATCAATGGCAGGAGCTACAGCAGGTTCTATTGCAGGTGCAGCAGTAGCATCTTTGGCTACCTATGGATTTACCAGTATGGCGTTTGGTGTAACAGCAGGGCTATTGATTGGTGCTGCAAACATCTATGGTGCAATCGTGGGAATACAATCACTCTCCGGTATAGAAATAGACCAGGAAGCAGTAAAGTCACCAGAAGAGATCAAAAATAAGGTAGCTATGGCAGATGAAATGCGTTGGACATATTGCGACAGTGACAAGCCGGAAGCACAGATACTAAACAGACTAAATGAAGGAAAACCATAATCGTGCCAAAACACCCCTCAAAATGCCTTAAATAACATCCTATGATTTACTAAAATAGTTCAAAGGATTCAATATGTTAGGAGCAGCAGCAGGAGCAGCAGGAAGTTTCGGAAACACTTTATCAGGATGGGGAACACTATTGGGTGGACTTGGTTCAATCTATGGTGGCTACCAGCAAGGGAAGATGGCAAAAGATATGTTCAGTCTCCAAAAAGAAAACCTCATGTATAACAGAAATGAAGAAGAGAAGAGACTTAAGGGCTTAGGTGGACTTGGTTCAAGCTATGGAACTTCAAGCACACTTGGGAGTTTATAATGCCTAGAAAATACCAAAACTATAATCCTAATGCAAACCTTGCAAGAATGGCTGGTGGTTTAGGATATGGCGCTGCTGCAGCAGGAAGTATGGCAACAGAGCATGGAAACAAACTTATGGATAATGACTACAGAAACGCTCAAGCCAAAACACGAAAAGACCAGTTTGGTATTACCCAGAAAAACACCATGAAAAGACATGATGACACTATGGGTTTAGGCTACACAAGAATCAATGCACAAGACAGAAGAAGCCTAGAATCAAACAAGCTTGGATGGGCAAACCATGATCAACGCACCAAAATGCTAGCAAGACCTAGTTATATCGTAAAAGATACAAACAGTGGAATTATGGCGTTTGACCAGAATGATATGACTAAGCCACCAGTAAATATCGGTACAGCAAGAAAAGAGATACCTACAGCACTGGACGTTGCAACACTTACAGAAAAGAATCAGAAGATATATGAATCTGCAAGAACAAATGCAGCAGCACACTATGGTGAAGATTTTGATAGCTTACCTGCAGCACAGCAAGACTTCTTAACCAAAGAGTACATGAACGGTACAAGAAACCACAAGCTACTTGGTACAGGATGGTTTGACGGTGATGTGAGAGTGAACATGAACCCTACAACACCAGCACAAGATAACAATGCAACGAATGCACAGATACAAATACTTACAAAGATATTAGAACAACAGAACGCACTTTTAAAAGGTAAATAATGCAAGACCAGCTAAACAAACTGCAAGAGCAAATATTCAATAATGCGCATAAGCTGCATTCAATGGGTCACGACCAAACAGATACCTTCAAGGCACTTAACTATGGTGCAGATGATGGTAAACTCAAAAGAGCCTACTTAGGACTTAGAGAGTTTACATCTGATGGTGCAAAGACACTGGGTAAACTTGCTGGCAATCAAGAGTGGGTGAATGAAGCAGATGCAAACCTAAAGGCTATCCGGTCAAGAGAAAACGCCTGGAAACGTGCAGAATCAAAAAGAACAGGTGTAGATGTAGAAGATATATGGAACGTATCTGGCGGTATAGGTCAAGTTGCACCTTATGTTGCAGGTGGTGTAGCTGGTGGAGCATCCCGAGCTGCTACCTTCGGTGGTAGAGTTGTAGGGAACATAGGTAGAGGACTTACGCCAGATGTAGGCTTATCCCTTATGGAGCATGGACACAAGGACGATTGGGATAAAAAAGTAGCACTTGAAGCAGGTTTAGGTGTAGCAGGTGTGGCAGCAGGTCAAGTATTGGGCGAAAAGGTTATTACGCCACTATGGAAGAGATATACAGGCAAGACCCCTACCCCAGCAGCAGAACCAAAAGCAACCAATCCTAACACAGATGATATGGTAGCAAGAGGATTATCAAGTAATCAACCACAGGTATCTAGTGTTCAGCCAAAAGTAAAAGAGCAGTACAGAGTAGAACGCATACAACCAGAGCAGCCATACACTCCAAACTTTAGGATGCAGCCAAACTATCCACTTGCAACAGTAGAGCAGCCAAGAAAAAGAAGCATCCAGGAACTTGTAGATGTTATCAATGGTACAAATAGAGTTGAAGATCAATTCAAAAAAGAAGTAATCAATCCTAATTATAATCCAAGAGAAGATTATGTGCCAAACTTCACAAGAGTTGCAGCAAACCCACCAGTGCTGTATAAGCAAAAACCTATAAATAGAGATGAACTTGAAACCGTGTCAAGACTAATGAATGATGACAGATTCGGATCAGGACAAAGACGGCTAAGAGAATTTAGGGATGGGACAACCCCTGAACCTTTAATGGCAGAAACAAGAGATTGGTATGAGAAATTAAAACGTGAAATTCCTATAGAAAAGTTTGATGCACTGCTGTCTCAAATTAAGCAAGACAGAGCAAACATGGAAGCAAAAAGGGCTGCAAAAGAAGCATCATCAAATAACCCACTTTCAAACATAAGTAAAGCAAATATGGATACACCACTTGATGCAAATGGTAATTCAGTATTCGCTATGGGTGGAAACTCTTTAGGTGGTGCATTAGGTGGGGGTACACTGGGTGGTACAGAAGCAGCCTATGAAGATATTGTAGAAGGTAAAGACCTTACAATGAATGACTACTTAACACGCATACTTGGTGGTGCTGCAGCAGGTGCAGTGCTTGGTAGTAAGTATGGTGGCAAAGAAGGCACAGCAGCTTTTGTAGGTGGAAAACCAGATGCACGATTAGATAACTTTGCTAAGTCAATACCTTCACGAAAAGAATTTGAAGATACAGTGGCAAAACTTGGTTATGGCAATTATGGTATTGCAGACATGGTAACACATATAGATAAGCATACCAAAGGACAACCAAACTTTAATGAGTTAAGAGAGAGTTTATCCAAAGCCGGAAAGTCATTCTTTAAATCAAAAGTAAAGATAGCAGACCTAAAAGTGCAGGACATGGAGAGAGTAGCACAAGAGAATATAGGTAGAACAACAGGTGATAAAGTTAGAATAGTTGTAGGTAAAGATGGGGAAGTTATAGATGGCAGACATAGGGTGATGCAGGCAATCAAGAATGGAGATACAGAACTTGATGCTTATGTATCTGCAGGTGACTTATACGATTCTATTAAGAAGATAAAAGAACCTACAGTAGACAGAGAAGCAAACTTCAAAAACTGGTTCAATGATTCAAAGGTGGTTGAGGATAAAGGTGTAGGTCATCAAACTGGGGTACACAATAAAAACATTGGCGTATCTCGTCATACCAATAAAGCAGAGCCATTACCTTTTTCAGAGACAGGCAATCAATCCCTACACCCAAATAGAATTATAGCAAAACAAGAAGAGTTTATGCAAGGTTCAAAAGCAATAGATCCTGATGGTACGCCAAAAGTTCTGTATCATGGTACAAAAGCAGATTTTGACACATTTGATATGGCTAAATCAAATATAGGGAATTTTGGGAAAGGCTTTTATTTTGCAGAAAATGTGGACTCAGTAAATAAACATTTTGCAAAGGGAGACAAAGCAAATATCATGCCTGTGATACTCAATGTCAAAAACCCATTTGATATGAGAAGCATAGA
>JGI11705J14877_10001175_pt1 | contig 15187 bp, 19 predicted proteins | sample Etolaghawater15m_FD_14877 | JGI IMG/M metagenome (IMG submission 14877) | reverse complement strand
ATCTCAGAAATGATATGTTTTATAGATTCAAACTCTTTTGGATAGGTGAAGTTCACTAGGGAATGAACTAAGTCCGCATCTAATTCTGGTGAATAAATATTTACTTTTACAGTCAAATTATTTTGTTTAAGATAATAAACCGTAGCTAAGGTGTTAAAACCTAAACCAAAACAAATGTCTAAAATATCTAATTTTGCTTTATCTTTTTGAAGTGTAAGTGCTGGAATAACGTGCTTTATGAGTGATTCATATAAAGCACCATCTTTTGTAGAATGGTAATGTTCGCCGTATTCTTTTGAATATGCGGTGAAAGAACCGTCTTCACTCAAAGTGATTGAATGAAGAGAATCGTTAAAAAGACTACTAGTCAACTTTGCTTAAGTCTAATGCCAAAGCGTCATTATCCATAATATCTATGTCTTTGTTTAGTACTGCTTGTGCTATAGCCTTAGCATCATCAAGTGAGTGCATTTTATATGTTCCGCATTGGTAAAGATTCAACTCTGGAATATCTTTTTGCTCTTGAACATTTAGAACATCTTTCATCGCTGCTTCCCAAGCCTTTGCCACTCTTTCTTCACTCGGTGTTCCCACAAGACTCATGTAAAATCCAGTACGGCAACCCATCGGCGAAAGGTCGATTATCTCAGTGTCTTCAGAATTTAAATGTTCACGCATGAAACCTGCAAATAAATGCTCTAAAGTATGAATACCCTCTTGAGATAATATCTCTTCATTTGGTTTTACAAAACGTAAATCAAAAACTGTGATGTCATCCCCATGTGGTGTTTTCATTCCTTTTGCTTTTCTAACCGCCGGAGCCGGCATAATAGTATGGTCTACTGTAAATGAGTCTAATAATGGCATTTGTATATATTCCTTAAATTTAATTAGAAGTATTTTAGCAAGTTTTAATTTGTTTTTGTTGAAGGAAGGAAGTTAATAGTTTATTTTTTAGTGTCTTCTTTAAAGTAATCTTCCATTTTTTTACCTAAGTCTTCAATACTGAATAAAAAACCTATTGCAACTCCGACTATAGAGGTGATTATAAAAAAAGCCCACATACCTGCACTTATTTCCATCCGAGTCTCCTTACATTTTCAGTATTTTAAACAAATAGCACTTAAAAACAGCTAGTGTCACTTTCTGCTCTTGGTTAAAAAATCAATTGCATCAAGTGCATCTTTGAAGATTATTTCCGTATGTTCACGTAAGACCTCTTCATTGTCATAACCGCTTAAAACCCCTATAGACTTTACCTTCGCATTCTTTGCTGAAATCAAGTCAAGTTTTGTATCTCCTATCATCCATACTTCTTCAGTGCTATGCTTTAGAGCTTCTAAGGCTTTTAATATTGGTTCGGCATGAGGTTTTGGATTTTCAACATGTTCCCTACCTATTAAAACTTTAAAATGATGCATCAAACCGAAGTGTTCCATTAGTATCTCCGAATAGGAACCTGTTTTTGTTGTGACTATTCCTAGTGTTGCTATTTCACTTGCTTTTTCAACTGCCTCTATTGCACAATCCAAAAGCTCCGTCTTTAGGGTTGAGATTTTTCGATATTCTTCTTTATAGGTCGCGACATAATCCCACACCTTCTCCTCGGCTACACCTAACTCAGCATACATAATGTCCAATGGATATCCAATAAGCGCCATAATCGCTTCATCTGATGGATGTACAGCACTATGAACATCAAAAGAGTAATGAAAAGTACTTACAATCGCATCTGTTGAATCAATAAGTGTGCCATCTAAGTCAAACAATATAATCATCTACTTCACCCTTTTGCTATTAATTTATTATTATTTTATTTTTTTAATTTAAAAGAATAACATGAGCCCTGATAAATTATGCTAATATTAGCAAAAATTTGTATCAAGGACAATAAATGACAAGTGGAAAAGTAGTGACTTTATATATGACTATGCCTGACATGATGCGTGCTGGACATCGTATGAGAGTTGATGATATAGACCTTGACGAAAACGGAATTATGGGTAGCAGGGATCATGACAATGGTGTAGAACGTCCATTGGTTTTAGTTTCGAAAAAAAGTTATGACATTATAGAAGATGCGGAGCTGGTTTTTGAACGCGGTCTTTTAATGGAAGANATTTATGTTGACATTGATCTTTACCATCTAAACAAAGGATCTGTTATTGAAATAGGGGAAGTACTATTTGAAGTGACTGGTCCGTGTGAAGATTACCGCTATCTCTATGCATTTGCACCTGAACTTCCTGAACTTATCCATGGTAAACGTGGTCTATTTCTCTCTCCAATGGACTANGGTGGTCTTGCAATTGGAGATGAAGTTAAAATCATCAAAGCAGTTTAAATGAAGAAGATAGGTATTGGAATTGACTATAGTAATATTTGNAAAGACTACAATACAGTTTACCTAGATAGGGACAATACAGATCCGGCAACTTCAAAGTGTATGAGACAAGTCCTCTCTTGGACTAAAGAATTTATATCTGAAGTTTTAGAAAATTTCAAATACAATATTTATAGTTTAAATTCTTCTATTTCAGTAAATGTAGATGACATTGCTTCGAAAAGATTTTTATTTTATTCCCTAGAAAAAGAGATCACACTACAAAGCTACGTGATGCAAAAAGAGTATGTAGACTATGGTGTTTTATCTGTTTGGGAAACAGAAAGTAAAGATAGTATACTTGTTCAAAATGATGAAGATGGTGGATCAATTTATTTCTTTGCCAACGAAGACTCTAAAGTGCTTCCATGGATACGAAATAAACTAAATAACTTTTCTTTGGATGAAGTTAGTTTGGACACAAAGTAAGGCTCTTATTAAGAGCTAGCCCTTGCTTTGTAAGCTTCATTCACACCTCTTTTAAATTCCCCTGTGAACATCTCTGTTAAATCTTCATCTTCATGTTCCTCATCATAATAATAGTCCACGAATCCAAAAAAATCCTCTGCTGAAATTTTACACTCTAACATTTTATTGAGTGCTTTATCATAATTATCACTAAAGAATAGACTTGCTATCTCTTCACCTTGGCAACTATGCTTGTCATGATTAATCTCCTTAAAACATTCTTGTTCGCTAAGTAATATTTCTAATCTATCAATTTCATCAGCTTCTTGTATTGTTGCCGTTCCACTTTTTAATATACTCACTACAATAGTATGTATATCTTGCATTATTTTTGTTTGTTCACTCATTTTTATTCCTTAATCATCATCATCTTCATCATTTACACCAAGGTTATCCATAAACTGATCTGCTAAGATTTCAGCTTTTTTATAAAATTTATCTGCAATTTCTGGAGTAAAATACTCATATACTACTTCATGAAAAATTTCCAACCAACGCTCAAATGTTTCAGGGTATAGTTTTCCTATAAATGCATGTGGAGGATAAGGGTCACCCCCATATCCTCTTTTACCAGTCATAATTAAAACCCAAAAATTATATAAAGTATTAAAATGCTCATACCACTTAGGACCATTTAAGTCATTACCTAAAGCTTTGACAAAATAAGGGCCTACTGTCTCGTCTTTAAGGATTCTTGAGTAAAACTCACGAATCATTATTTCTATTTCAGGCCTATCTACTGTATTATAGGGCATATTTTCTCCTAGTAATTATAATGCAAATTATAGCCAAACTTTCAACTCCTCTAATTTCAACAATTATCTTAAGTTCCAGCATAAATAATCAAAAAAATCTTTAAATTAATGCAAAATCCACATAATTATAATTGTGAAGTAAGTGTCTTAATGCTATTTTCATGCTATATACTGTAACAATTCTACCCATCTATACAATTAAAAGCTGTTACTATTTTACCCATTAATTTCATATCAATCTACAAAAGTACTCCCATAGTGTTTGAGAAGTGATTGTCACAATTGCTTTTTCTGAACTCCAGAATTTCATTTATATCTCTTATAAAATTCTATACAAACATCTATCAATTACCAAAAATAGGCTGTTCTATAATATTTAAAATAAAAAATTAAAACAATTACAACTGCATTTTTCATTAAAAGTCTGTATAACTATGTTCTAATTTTATAAATAAAATCATATCTTTAAATCTAATTTGCAAGAAAAAAGTTTTTAATATACTTAAAGGATTAATTCGATACTATAAGCCAAATTCATGCTTTTCTATACTGAAAGGCTTTATATAGCGAGTGATAGTGTTTATCGCACGCTGTAGAATTTAAAATGTTTTATGCACTTTTGTGTAATTTATCAAAACTTTTTCATTAATATAAGGAGTCACCATGACAAAAATAGTAACTGAAGGTCCCGCTGGGTATATGCCTCAGTCAGCACCAGCTATGGGAGTTGAGCTAGCACCAAAAGGTCAAGCCCTACTTTATGGAAATGCTGTAACTGAAGAAGAGGCAATGAGAGATGCTGCTGTAGCATTACTTACAAAGAGGAACCCAACAATTTTCCCTGGTCCTCAAGTTCTATGGGACTGGAAAGAAGATGTAGCAGAAAAATCTGCAGCTATCTTAGAGTTGGCATCTGAAATTCCAAACTGTAAAATCATCCCAATGCCAGATTATAGACCAAAATATCCAAAAATCGACGTTAAGGCTGAGATTAATCCAAATCACCCGAACTTAACAATTTTAGACAATAGAATCGATGCTTGTATTTTTGTTGGTGTACACTGTCATTATGCAAATCTTTCGCTTAGAATGATTCGTGCCGGTACTAGTTGTTATACAGTTGCATTATGTGCTTATATGGGACATGAAGAAGCAATGGCATCAATTAGAGATCTACACGCATCAGATATTTTAAAGTTCAAAGATATCATTATTGAAGAAAGAAACAAACTAGGCATTGAGTGGGAAACTACTCTACCACCTGAAAATCCGTCTTTACAAGACGAAGATCATGGTACATTATCACCGGCTGATTATGGCGAGTACAGAAGTCTCATCATGACAAAAAAAGGTGAACATGTTACTGACGTTGAATAAAGGAGAAAATAGATGAGTGCAATTGAAAGACCACAACCAAAAAAGACATATGCAGATATAAATTACCTGTTAAAAGAGGCGCCGAGAAAGCAACACTTTATTACAGGTGCTCAAGCGATGGCAGAAGCTGTTAAAAGAGCAAACGTAGATATGGCTATTGCTTATCCGATTACACCACAATCAGAGGTAATGCACCTTGTTGGTGATATCTATGCGCAAGGTCACATTAAAGAGTATTACAGAGCTGAAGAAGAGCTTGGTACAATGTCAGCTATCGCTGGTGCTGCAAGAGCAGGTGTTCGTCTGTTTACAGCTACATCTGGACCAGGACTACTTAGAGGTCTTGAAGCAATCGTATCATGGTCAGGACATAGAGTTCCAGCCGTACTTGGTATCTTGACACGTGTTGTAAATGCACCGTTATCAATCCAACCGGATAATATCGAAATGGCATATATGTTATACAGTGGAGCGGTTATGCTACATGCTGAAAATCAGCAAGACACATTTGATATGACATTAGCGGCATTTGCTATTACAGAAAAAGTAGATGTTTATATTCCAGTTGCTGTTGCTACAGAAGGTTTCTTCGTAACACACGCAAAAGGTTATGTTGATATGTTTGATGAAGAATATGCTCTTCCAACTTTTGATTCTGTTGCAGCACCAGTTCCAGCTATGGATAATGAAACTCCACCAGCTAGAATCCAAAGAGATGCTCCTGTTCAAAAATCAAACTTTATGTCTTACTTAATTCATGCAGTATGGCAACAAGAGATTTGGGATTCAAACAGACGTGCGATGAAATATATCTATGAATACCTAGGTGGACCAATCGAAGTTCAAAATCCTGAAGCTGATGTATTTGTTGTTGCATCTGGTTGTGCTGCTGCACAAGCTAGAGAAGCACATAGATATGCTCAAGAAGAAGGTTTAAGCGTTGGTCTTATTAAGGTAAGAGCAATCAGACCATTCCCTAAAGATGAAATCAGAGATGCAGTTAAAAATGCTAAGGCACTAATTGTTCCTGAACACAACTACGTTGGTTGGTTATGTGCAGAAGTAAAAGCAGCTATCCCTAATGGTGGAATTGTTGTAGAAGGTCCAAGAGTATACGGTGGTATGACACTTCCAGTAGAATTAATTATGAAAGAAATTTATACGTCTCTAGGTTTAGAGTACGATTTAAAATTATAATAAGGGGATAAAATGAGTTTAAAATATGTAACTCCGGCAGAAAGATTTAAAAGATATTTGCCAAAAGACTATATAGAATTAGTTGACTATGGTCCATTTGGAAAAACTCAAGATGAAGCTGGTCCAGGTAATATGGGTCAATTCAAAGAGTTAGTAGAAGAGCACCCAATGTGTTCTGGTTGTTGGATGGCTTATTACATCAGATTGATTTTTGCTTCACTTCCATGTCCTGAAGAAACTGTAACACTAGGTACAGCTGGTTGTGGTCGTTTAGCGATTTCTCAAGCTGCTGTTCCATTTATTTACGGTAACTATGGTGACCAAAATGCAATGGCTTCTGGTTTATCTCGTGCGTTTAGAATACGTTTCCCTGATAAAACTAAGGATGTTATTACAATCGCTGGTGACGGCGGTACTATGGATATCGGTTTCTCTATGACTATGCACTCATGGATTCGTGGTGAAAAATTCACAACGATCATGCTTGACAACGAAGTTTATGGGAACACTGGTGGACAAGAGTCTGGAATGAGTCCTAAAGGTGCTATCTTAAAAATGGCTCCACTTGGTAAAAAAGGTGAAAAAATGCCTGCAACGGCATTAGCACAAGCTGCTGGTTGTGTATATACGGTAAGAATGTCACCGACAAACATCAAGAAAGCTGCAAAAATCATTAGACGTGCAATCTTTGTAGCTCGTGAAGTTGGACCAACATTCATTCACGCTTACACTTCTTGTAATATTGAGTATTCAATTCCTACTGAAGATGTATTTGCTGATGCTAAAGAGAAAGAGAAAACTCGTTTTCAATTTGAAGAATTTATGACTGACGCAGCAAAAGAAGTTATCGAGCGTGTAGAAGCTGAAGAAAAAGCAGCATCAAAAGCAAGAAAAGCAGCATCAAAAGCAGAGGCGGTATAATAATGGCTACAGATAAAAAAAGATATAACATACGAATCTCAGGACTAGGTGGACAAGGTGTTGTTACAACTGCACACATCCTTGGTTCGACTATGGATAATGCTGGTAAATATGCATCATTAGTACCTTTTTTCGGTTCTGAAAAAAGAATGGCACCTGTTGAAGCTTATGTAAGAGCTTCTTCAGAGCCAATTTATGAAGTGGGTGAAGTTGTTTATCCAGATATTATTATGATCTACCATTCACAAGTTGTTACTCATGGTAAATCATACACAATGCCTTTTTATACAGGTCTAAAGCCAAACAGTTTAATTATTATCAATACTGACTTTGATGTTCTTACAGAAGATGATATTAAAGTTCTTGAAGATCTTAATGCAACTGTTGTACAATTTGATGCTACAGGTCTTGCAAAACAAATTGCTGGTACTGAACTTGCAACAAATATGGCAATGATGGGTATGCTTCTAGGTCTTACAAAACTTGTAACAACAGATAATATTGAAAAAGCAGTAAGAGAGCGTTTCTTAGGAAACTCATTTGTTGCTTCGGGTGGTACAGCTGCTCTAGATTCAGCTATTGAGAAAAAATTCAAGAAAAAAGAGCAATTGCTTCAAGCAAATATGGACGTTATCAATAAAACTTTTGAGATGGCAGACTCTGTAGATATCACTGGATCTGAACTAATCGTCAGATTTGCAATATAAGGAAGAAATGAATGTATTATGTAGCAAAAGTAAACGCAGATATGTGTGCTGAGTACAAGTGTAACACTTGTACACTCTATTGTCCAGAAGCTAATACGCTAATGTTCGATAAAGTTGGAAATACATCGTGGGTAGATGAAGATAGATGTAAAGGGTGTGCACTTTGTGTATACGTTTGTACTGATATGCTTGATCGTAACTGTATTACCATGGTAATGGCTGGTCACGAAGAATAATCTCCAAACACTTAATCACCCTTTTTGGGTGATATGCAAGAATTTCAACTTCTAGCATCTAGCAATACATACCTCAAAAACAACTTCCTTTCTTATTCACTTTAGCAGAATGAAAACTTGTAATATTAAAACTATATAAATTTACTTATTTAATAATTGAGTCATAATAATTAAATGTTAAAATACCTAAAAAGTTATGAGGTATAAAAATGGCTGATGATAGTAAAAAACTTTATATGGAAATGCAAATGGATGAGCTTAAAGCTTCTCTTGCAATGGAAGATGAAGATTCTACTCAAGAAGAAAATAACTCTGAAGTAGCAAAAAAGAAAGTTCCTCCAAAAAAAAACAATAATAATAAAAATGCTGAAGTAGCAAAACTCTATGAAGATGCATATGAATATGAAGAGGAATTAGAAGCTTTTGAAAAAGAATTAGAGATTATAAATTCAAATCAACTAAAAGATATAGCAAAAATATTAACTCAATACTTTTCAGATGAAGATAGAAACTATGAAGCAGAGCTTAAAGCTGTTTTAATACTCGGTTGGACACACTTAGTAGAAGTAGAACAAACACATCCTAAAGAGCAATTAGAATTTATTCAAGAAAATGAATTTTCTAAGCTTATAGAAACATTTCCTAGTCACTTTCCTGAGTATGCTAACGAGTTTGAATCAAAGGTGAGAGAAATTTTTCTAAAAAGATGGGAAACTATTATTGCAATCAAAAAAGAACATATAGAACAAGAAATAGAAGATATATATATTGCAGGGCTTAAGCCAAGTTTTGTAAAAAGAATATATAAACAGTTTCATGGAATTAAATAGTATTATAAAGTTATAGATAGACTATAACTTTAGTATGAAGTGTTTATTGCGCACCATATTGACGTGAATCAATTTCCTCCATAAATCGTTCTAAAGAAAAGGTAATTAAATTTGCCAAATCTTCAGCGTCTTTTTCAAGATAACTACGAGTTAAAGGCATATGTTGCACATGAGGATCAGAACCATTCATTGCGTAAGTAAACTCGACATATGGGCCACCATTCTCAACTTTACCACCCTCTAGAGTTACTAAAACTCCAGGAATAAAATACTCAATACTAATGTCAGGATTTACTAAAATCTTATCAACAAGAGTAACAACTTTATGTAATTTTTCTTTTTGTTGGACTAACATATCTCACTCCTTTAAGAGCTTTTAGCTCTTTAGGGATATAAAACCTATCCCACTAATACAAGGTCTATCTCTATTTTTAATTGTCGATAGAAAATGCAAACAAATCAGCTATTGCTTTAACATCGTTAAGTGTAAGTGTTATTAGATTGAGAGCTTTAAAAATCTATCTCAATCAGCAACTTTTGTATACTAACCAAATAAGTTATAATAATAATATATAATTGAAAATAAATAAGAATTATTAAGAATAGAAAAAGTTTAGTAGAGATTTTGTAGAAAAATTATTTAAGTAAATAAACTTACCTTTTTTAAAAAGTTAATTTTAGACAATAATGTTAGAATTACGCAATTAAAATGAAAAGGATTATCGTGAAAGTCATAGTAGAAAGAGTAGATGATATAAACTTTATTTTCAGTGGTAAAATTGAGAATAGCTTGATTGAATCCAGAGTGGATAAAAAAGCAAAAGATGATGAAAACATTGGACAAGATGCAGCTGAAAAAATATTTAAGGAATTCGTTGATGCTGGAATCAAAGAAGCAAATATTGATGTATCAACCGTTTTAGGTCAACCTTTGCTCAAAAAACACGAACAAGAAGAGGGAAGTATCTACTTTGAAGTGGAATTGTCTATAAGTCCTGAAGTTGATCTAAACACCGATTATAAAGATATAATACCGCCTTTTGTAAAGCCGACTGCAGAGCCCAAGGAAATAGAAGCAAAGCTATTAGAATATGCTACGCAACAAGCTCCATTTAGTAAAATTTCAAAGCCAAGAGCTACGCAAAATGGTGATGTGGCAGTTATCGACTTTACTGGTTACATCGATGGCAAAGCTTTTGAAGGTGGAAGTGCAGAGAAATTCAATCTTAAGATCGGATCCAATTCATTTATCCCGGGATTTGAAGAGCAACTTATTGGCATGGAATATGGTGAAGAAAAAACTATAACTGTTAGCTTTCCAAAAGATTATCAAGCAGAAGATTTAGCTGGTAAAGAAACTAAGTTTGATGTCAAGCTACATGAAATTCAAGAACAAAAAGCAGTGACTCCAGATGATGCTTTTGCACAACAAATACTAAAAGACCCAAAAGCCACTCTTGATACGCTTAAGAAAAGACTTGCGGACCAGATTGCATCTGAAGATATCTCGCAACTTTATATGGCTGAGCTTAAACCAAAGCTGATAGAAGGTTTACATACAAAATTTAGCTTCACTCTTCCAAACAATATAGTAGAACAAGAGATAGATGCAAAAGTACGCGAAAAGACAAAATCTTTCAATGAAGAAGAGCATAAAGCATACATGGAAGACAAAGATAAGTTTGCACAGCTTAGAGAGTCTGTAAGAGAGGAAGCAAGAAAGAGCATTAAAACTGCACTTATAGTTGAAGCTTTGGCTAAAAAAGAGGGTATCGATGTTCATGAACAAGAGGTTATCGCAGCACTTAGCTATCAGGCTATGGTGACAGGGCAAGATGCAGAAGCACTGGTGAAATACTACCAAGATAACAACTTAATGACCTCTGCAAAAATGGGTCTGACTGAAGACAAACTTTTTGGTGTTATGCTTGGATTCCACCAATAGTATAATAAGAATCATACTTTATGCATACAACAAATGATCGCTGGATTCAAAAACTTTGGGATTGGGCAGATCAAAATGATATTCCAGATTTAGAATGGGTTGCACATGACTCTTATCTAAATTCTGGCTATTTCAAAGGATTACCTAGAGATAAAGATAAGTTACTTAACTTAGAAACACTTAATCTTTTAGGTTCTCAACTCACACATTTACCAGTACAAATAACTTATCTTGTACATTTAAAAAAACTTTACCTTTTAGGTAATCAAATAACCGAACTACCATCCAATATAGCTAATCTTGTTAACCTAGAAGAGATTTACCTAGCAGGTAATCAATTAAGATCTCTTCCATCTGAAATAGGAAAACTTAAAAATTTAAAACTTCTTTTGATTCAAGAAAATAATATAAGCACAATACCTAAAGAGATAGGGAAACTTTTAAAGTTAAGTACTTTGGAGCTTGGAGGGAATCAACTTACATCCCTACCAAAAGAGATAGGGAAACTTGAAAATTTAGGTAAATTAACTCTTTGGAAAAATAAACTAATTAGCTTACCAAAAGAGATGAATACTCTTATAAATCTAAAAGAGCTAGACTGTCTTTACAATAAGCTAAAGCTAACGCAAGACAATGTGCAATGGCTGGATACTTTAATTATCAAGGGTTGTGATGTCAATATATAAACTCTTTACGAAGTCATTATCTCATAAGGTCTTTTAATTTCACTCATCACTTCACCGACACTCATATGGCGAGATTTTCTTAAAAATTCTTTTGAATCAAGAAATATCAAAACAGTAGGAATCGTAAAAACTCCAAAGTGAGGCGAGATATCCTCATCAACTGATATATCTACACTCTCAACTTTAAACTCTTTAAAGTTCTCATCTAATGCTTCGAGCAGTTTTGGTTTAAGCGCATGGCATACATTGCAAGTCGGTGCTGAAAAATAGACCATAACCGCTATATTTTCTTTTATTGTATTATTTATATTCTCTATTGTTTGCATAAGTCTTATCCTTTAGTTTTGTGCACAAAGACACCATTAAAATCACTTGGCGGCTCTTGTATATAATGCTCACATCTCTCAATATACATTTGATAAACATTTTTGTTTGTTTTATTTGGCCAACTATTTATGTCTTTAAATATATTTAGAGCGTCTACAAATTGTGCATTTTTATATGCTTCTATGCCTGCATGATAATAATCAAGTTCTTTTAGAAGTTCCTCTTTTGATTCATTATACAAGGGACTATTTTCCCATACAGCAGGTAGCTCACTATAATCATGAATCTGCCATATCTCTACAGGAACAGATTGCCCTTTTACGGTTACAAGATCTAAAAATCTAAAAATATATTTCTCGTTTGGTATTTTTGTTTTAACATGGTTTGATATATTACACATAGAATTATAATACTTACATAAAGCCTCAAGACGAGCACCAAGGTTAATGGGATCACCAATAGCTGTATAATCACTTCTACCGCTACTTCCCATCTCTCCAATAGTTGCCATACCTGTGTTAATTCCTATTCCAATTTCAAGTGGTTCTACCCCATTTTCAGCTGCCATATCACAAATCGCCTTGAAGCGTTCATCTTTTTTAACTTTAACATTTAAAGGTGCAACTGCATGTATTTGATCTAAAGTAGCATCCACTGCTTTTTCAACATGATTCTCCACTATTGCCGGAGCATTCCAGTACGACATGATAGCATCACCGATAAACTTATCAACCGTTCCTTCATACTTCATAATAATCTGTGTCATCTCATCCATATACTCATTTAAAAACTGAATAAGTACCTGCGCACTTCCTGCAGCTTCAGAAATATTTGTAAAGTTTCTAACATCAGAAAAAGTAACTGTAATCTCATGCTCTTTTGCAATAAAAGCATCTTTACCTTCTGCAGCATTTTTAATAATATCTTCCATAACTTGCGGTGATACTTTTGAAGCAAATTTACCTTTTATAAAGTTTTTCTGTCTAGTCTCTAGAAAATAATTTACAATAACAGAAAAAAGTGCCCCGACAATAAGTGCCAAGAATGGGTAAAACAAACTAAGAATCATTCCATTTGTAAAAAGCATGTAGTTGATAAAAGATACAAAGCCTAATGCAAGTGCGGTAATGATAAAAGGTAATAAAATAGCCCCACTATACCCCACACCCATAACAACTATAAAAGACATTATAAAAGTGAAAATCATATTATATAAAATCGCTTCAGCAGGAGTTGATAAAAAGTCTTCATGTAAAATATTGTCTATAACATTTGCATGAACCTCCACTCCGGGATAAAGTGTATCAAAAGGAATATTTCTCAAGTCAAGTAGGCCTGTCGCTGACGTCCCAATAAGTGCTATCTTATCTTTAACATCAGCAGGGTTGAAGTTTCCTTTAATAATATCACTTGCAGAAATATATTTAAAGGTAAAGCCAGGCCCTCTGAAATTTACTGCTATACGCCCATACTTATCTGTTGGAATAACTAAATCACCGAGCTGCATATTTCTCACACCCAGCTCATCGTATTGCACACTTACTTTATTTACCCCTTTAATTGCACGAACTAGCTCAAGTGCTAAGGATGGATATACCCCCATATCATAACTTGCAGCCAAAGGAACACTTCTAATTACCCCATCACCATCAGGAGTAGCATTGAAAAATCCACTTGAATAGGAATTGTCTTGAATAATAGGGATATTTTTAATCACACCAGTAGGAGTAAGCAGATGATTTAAAGTTGTTCCTTGTTTCCCTTTTTCAAAAAAAATAGCCGGAATACTTGGAGCTTCTAATCCTTTATACTGACTGTTATTATTAAAATCAAATGTATATCCTAAAATTGTTGGAGTTTGTGAGACTATTGATGCAAATAGTTCATCAAAATCTATCTTCTTGTCATCGGGAACTAACTCAGAAATACCTAAATCATTGATGATTTTTTTTGGACTCGTGTTGTCAGATTCAGGAAACATGATATCAAAGCCTATTGCAAGAATACCAGCATTTGTAAGATTTAGCACAAGCGTCCCTAGCTCATCCCTGCTCCATGGAAACTGTCCAATTTCCGCTAATGATTTTTCATCAATATCAATAACAATAACATGGCCGGTGGTCTCAATAGGCCCTCTATTTATAAAAAGCATATCTCGAAGCTTATTGTCAAAAGTCTCAAAAGTACTTGGTAAAAATACATATAGTGAAATAGTAGACATAGACACAGCTAAAACTAAAGCAAAATATATAAAAAACTTTTTCATGTAACTCCATTTAATAGGATTGTATCATAAAAAAGTTTTCTCTTATTGAAGTATGAATATAATTATTATATGACTTCAATTATTTTCCCAATACTAAGTGTTTATATTTTTATTTTTCTAGGTTTTCTTGCAAAAATAAGTTTTAAAGAACAAATTGATGATAAAACTATAACTCTTATTAACGTCTATTTTTTACAAGTTTTTCTTACCTTCTGGGGTCTCTTAATTAAACCTATAGATATTTCACTTTTATTTGCTCCTTCCATTTACCTCTTTATTGTCATCATAGTTGTAATAATCTCCGCATTTGTCGCTAAACTTTTCTTTGAAGATAAAAAAGAATACTCTATTGCAACAGTAGCTGCAATTATAGGTAATACTGGAAATTTAGGTATACCAATAAATATCGCTATCTTTGGTGAAGATTCTATCCCTTATACCACTGTCATAAACCTCATAAATGTCTTTATTGTTTATACTATTGGTGTTTTTTACTATTCACGTGGTAGTTTTGATACAAAAACATCCTTACTCAATATTTTGAAAATACCTGTACTTTGGGCAGCAATACTTGCAATGCTACTAGGCTATTACAAATATACTCCAGATGGTGTTATTTTAAATATGCTCATGATGGGAGCGTACGCATCAATGACTATGCAGTTGTTTTTATTTGGGGTTTATCTTTATGGAACACAGCTTAAAGAGATTAGTAAAAGACTAATTCTATGGGTTTTAACATTTAAGTTTCTTATTCTTCCTACGATTGCATTTATTGTTTTGATAAATATAGAGCTAGATAAGATGATAAAAGGGATTATTTTTATAGAGTTGATGATGCCGCTTGCAGTTGCCAATGTAAACTTAGCTTCTTTATACGACTGTAGACCAAAGCTTGTTACAGCTTTAGTCTTCATATCGTCAATTACGTTTTTATTGACGATATTTGTAGGTGTAGAAGCTCTTTCATTTTTTTAAATAAGATTATTTAATTTTTTTCTTACCTGTTTCTGTTTTTCCATTGTTATCAGTAGTAGTAAAAGAGATAGTATCACCTTTTTTACCTTTAAACTTGAACTTAACAAGTGG
>JGI11705J14877_10001173_pt1 | contig 15205 bp, 12 predicted proteins | sample Etolaghawater15m_FD_14877 | JGI IMG/M metagenome (IMG submission 14877) | reverse complement strand
CAGTGAACTCACGTAATATCGATCTGCCTGCTTCTGATTCCCTTGAGGAGATATTTCATGAAGATTTTTCAAGAGTGGTTGAAAGAGGGAATCTGCGATTGCAATATCTTCCACTGCAACAAGAACTTGCGTCCAATCTGCCATAAAGACTTCTCGTAAGTATTGGTGAGTCAGTGGGTGTTGGTGCGTCAGCAGATGTTCTTGCGTCAATGGGTGCTGCTGTGTTTGTGAGCCGAGTANAATATTCTCTGTAGGATTAATTGTGAGCAATTCGTCGCTGAAAGAAACCGGACAGTGACNTCACGTACGATTCATTGGTATAGAGTTCTACGTGATCCATTTGATGCTTTCGAAAAAAAGTCAGTAACATCTCTCTTTGTTTTTTGCGCTCGATCTGGTACGCTTTTCGAACGGTATTACTAGATGTGTCCACTACTGTCATTTGTCCTGTTTCTGGATCCTGAAGCCGAAGTAACCCAAGTTCGGGGAGCGTATCCTCCAGCCGGTCCCGTATGACTATGTTCACAAGATCATGCTTTCGGTTGATTGTTTTTAACTGCTTTTCATAGTTCTGATCCTCAAAATCAGAAAGCAATACAATAATCGCTCTCCGGCTCACAAGCTTTCCGAGATACTTTAGCGCAGATTGTATATCCGTTTTCTTTCCTGAAGGCTTTGTTGCAAAGATCTCACGGATCAGACGTAAGACATGGTTCTTTCCTTTTTTGGGTGGTATCACTTTTTCAATTCGATCACTGAACAATACCATCCCTACTTTATCCCCATTCTTTATGGCACTGAAAGCGAGTACCGCACTCAGTTCCGTTGCCAGTTCCATTTTGGTTTGACGGTGACTTCCAAACAAACCACTCGTAGAGATATCCACACACAACATTAGTGTCTGCTCTCGTTCCTCTTCAAATACTTTGATATAGGGTTCATTGGATCGGGCCGTGACATTCCAGTCGATCTGCCGCACATCATCTCCAAACGTATACGCCCGAACCTCAGAAAACTCCATCCCTCTGCCCTTAAAAGCAGACTGATATTCACCACCAAAGATGGTATTTACAATCCCTTTGGTGCGAATTTCCAACAACTGTACTTTTTGTAAGATCTCTTTAGATATCATAAAGTGAAAGATACTAAGAAATATCGAACCCTTCTTTCCTTGTTGTATCAGATCGTTGTATCTTTTCGACGCCACTAATAAAACCAATGGATGGAGTGAAAAAATGATTATTGGAGTCCCTAAAGAGATAAAAACACACGAAAATCGAGTTGCACTTCAGCCAGCGGGTGCTCAGCATCTTGTGCGCATGGGGCATACCGTAATTATTGAACATGGTGCCGGAGAGGGTAGCGGCTTCGATGACGAACAATACCGGGAAGCGGGTGCTCAGTTTGAAAAAGATGCCAGGGATGTATGGGCAAAGGCCGAAATGATTATGAAGGTAAAGGAACCCATTGAGCCTGAATACAGCTTTTTGCGTGAAGGATTGATTGTGTTTACCTACTTCCATTTCGCGGCAAGCAGACCGCTAACCGAGGCTGTCATTCAATCCGGTTGTATTGCAATTGCCTACGAAACGGTGGAATCTGAGGATCGTACACTTCCTCTTCTGATTCCGATGAGTGAAGTAGCCGGACGGATGTCGGCTCAGGAAGGTGCCAAGTATCTCGAAAAGCCGATGGGTGGGCGAGGAATTTTGATGGGAGGGATTCCAGGCGTGGCTCCGGCAGAAGTAATGGTTCTGGGCGGAGGAGTTGTAGGGGTAAATGCGGCAAGAATGGCGGCTGGACTGGGTGCCAATGTCACCATTTTGGATATCAATTTAAAGAAGCTTCGGTACCTGGATGAAGTGATGCCAAGTAATGTGTCCACTCTCTTTTCAAATGAGAGCAACATTCGATACCGCTTGCCACGCACGGATCTTGTCATTGGTGGTGTACTGAAGCCCGGTGCGAAAGCTCCCCATCTCATTACGAAAGAGATGCTATCCTTGTTGCGACCTGGCTCCGTGCTGGTTGATGTTGCAATCGATCAGGGAGGATGTTTTGAGACCTCTGTACCCACTACACATGATAAGCCTGTCTATCATGTAGATGGGATTTTGCACTACTGTGTTGCGAATATGCCGGGTGCAGTGCCTTATACTTCAACACTTGGTCTTACCAACGCGACTTTGCCATATGTGATTCAGATTGCAGGGAAGGGGTGGAAATCTGCCTTGCAAGAGAATCCTGAACTTCAGAAAGGAGCTAACATTATCGGTGGAGATGTTGTCTACAAAGATGTAGCGAATGCGTTTAACCTGCCATATAAACCTCTGGATGAGGTTCTTTAATCCTACTCTTCAATTCTACTAAGCAGTTCGAGGTTGAATGGTCAGTGAGGTAGCATTTAGGGGCTACTCACGATGCCTATGATCTGCAGGATCCCTAAGACCTCTAGGATCGTTCGCTAATCTCTGTCCACTCCTTAGGCTTATCCCCGACATAAAGAGCTCGGGGTCGCACAAGCCGGTTATTGCTCATTTGCTCTAGATAGTGGGCGGTCCATCCGGAAATACGACTCATCGCAAAAATAGCTGTATACAGATCGGGTTGAATTCCCAATGAATAGTACACCGTTGCAGAAAAGAAATCGACATTCGGATCGATATTTTTCTCCTCTTTCATAGTTTTCAATATGGCTTCCGACCATTCATACAGAATCTCGTGCCCCGTTTCTTCCGATAAGCTTTTCGACATAGTCCGAAGCAAACGTGCCCTTGGGTCAAACGTTTTGTACACACGATGTCCAAAACCCATGATCTTCTCTCTCTTTTCCAGTTTTTCCTTGGTGAAAGCCACTGGATCCGCAGTTTTAAGGTCACTCTCTAATGCCAACAGCATATTCATAACGGCCGTATTTGCACCACCGTGCAAAGGCCCTTTCAAAGACCCAACAGCTCCTGTCACAGCAGAGAAGATATCAGACTCTGTGGAAGCTATGGCTCGGCATGTAAAGGTGGATGCATTCATCCCATGTTCTGCATGAAGAATCAGACACAAATCCATTGTTTTTTCCGCCTCTGCTCCTGGCCGAACTCCATTCAACATATAGAGGAAATTGTAGGCAGTAGATCCTTCATCCAATGGAGAGACAACATCTAATCCCTGTCTTGCCCGGGCAAATGCCGCAATAATCGTTGGAATTTTAGCGGTCATCACAATAGCATTTCCTGTATCATCCAACGACGGATCGGTAAAATCTGCAAGCATCGATACAGAGGAGCGTAACACAGCCATGGGTTCGGCATGTTTCTCTGTCGTGCAAATGTAGTCGAGTACCGGCTTCGGAAGCTTTCTCTCATGTACTAGCAAAGAATTTAGCTCATCCAATTCCTTCTTTGAGGGTAGTCGATCATTCCACAGTAGAAAACACACCTCTTCAAAGGTTGCATATTCTGCTAGTGTGTCGATCGTATATCCACTGTACACCAATTCTCCTTTCTGGCCATCGATGAAACTTTTCGTGGTTGAAAAAGCGACAATTCCCTCCAATCCAAGATTTAAATATGGATACTCATCCCGTGTAATGTTTTCTAAATTATGTTTGCTCATAACCGTTTAAGTAATTCTGTGAACAGAGTCATTATGCGTTGATTTCACCTTGATTTTCGTAGACTTCAAAGGTACAAAAAAACTGCCCTTTTTACAGGAAAAGTTTCATGAATCACGCGATTCAGATCGCTTTATTCGATTCCAAATCTCATCCATCTCTTCCAGAGATGTGTCATTGATCTTTTTACCGGACTCTCTTAGCTCCAATTCAATAGACCGAAATCGTTTCTCAAATTTTCTGCCTGCCTCTCGCAAGAGCTCCTCCGACTGAAAGCCCATCAGACGTGAAACATTTACAAGACTGAACAAAAGATCTCCGAACTCTTCCCGGATCTTGGCCGACAACTCGTTCCCATCAAAACCATGATCTAAAGCATTCTCCAACTCATCTATCTCCTCCTTTACCTTTTCAAAAGCAGGTTTCCAGTGTCCCCAGTCAAATCCCACATTGGATGCCTTTTCTTGCATCCGGTGCGCACGAATAAGTGCAGGCAGCTGAACAGGAAGCCCGTCCAGTACGGAGGTTCTGCCTTCCCCCATTTTGATCGATTCCCAGTTACGCGCCACGTCAGCCACATTCTCAACTTCAGTATTCGCAAAAATGTGAGGGTGCCGTCGAATCAGTTTCTCAGAGATTCGGTACACGACGTCCTCGATTGTAAAATGGTGCTGTTCCTGCGCCATTCTGCTGTGAAACACAACTTGAAGCAAAAGATCCCCTAACTCTCTGGAGAGCTCCGCCTGGTCCTGGTTTTCAATGGCATCTACCGCTTCGTATGCCTCCTCAATCAGATGATCTTTCAATGATTCGTGAGTCTGCTCCCGATCCCATGGACAACGGTTCCGAAGAATCTCGACCAAATCCACAAAATCCTTGAACGAGGACGAAGGTTTCATCCTGCCAATTTTCTCATCCATCCCTTCAGACTCTGACTCCACATTTACTTCAGACACAATCCTGCCAGTTTTAGTTGCGATTTAGGTTTCCTTCTTTTTCTTTTCAGCAGCAGGAAACAAGATATTATTAAGAATCAAACGATACCCAGGACTATTCACATGAAGACTCAAATCCGTCGGAGGATCCCCCACTCTGTGCGTATAATCCTCCGGATCATGACCGGCATAAAATGTAAATGTTCCCTTCCCATAATTCCCATGAAGATATTTGACCTGATCCCGCCCGGGTGATTCCGCCAAAATCACAACATTCGATTTCACCTTATCTTTGCGAAATGCAGTTGTTTGTCCGTAAAACCCTGGGATACTACTCACATGATTCTGTGTAAGCATCGTTGGCACTGGATCCCACTTAGCAGAAAAATCAAACAGCGTAAAATAGTCTAGACTCTCACTAAGCTGATTTAAATTCACCTCCACATCAATATCACCGTGTTGATAAATAAACGGATCATTCACCAGTGAAAAATTGGAAAAAGCAAGCGTTTCCTCATAATCAAGTCGCTGGTTAATGTTCGTATCCATGGGAAAACCGCCAATTTCCGGAGGCACAATGTCCAGTTCCCTCGCCGCTAACGCAATATCGAACGTATTGGTACCCGAACACATTGCAAACAGAAATCCGCCATTGCCAATGTATTCCTTAATGGTGAGAACAACGTCCAGTTTTAGGGCGCTCACTTTCGCATACCCGAGCTCTTGCGCCATCGCTTTTTGCTTATTCACACGCTCGATATACCACGGTGCATTACGATACATGGCATAAAACTTCCCATACTGCCCTGTAAAATCTTCATGATGCAGATGCAGCCAATCATACTCGGCAAGATCTCCTCGCAAAACTTCGCGATCGTATAGTTTTTCATACGGAACTTCGGCATAATCCAGCGCTAATGTAACTGCGTCATCCCATGGGAGAGCTTGCGGTGGCGTATAAACAGCAATTTTTGGGACTTTCTCCAAATTCACGGCTGCGGTATTGGCTCCTTGTGACTCCACCTCACGAATCAACGCTTGCGCCTGTGACTCCGAAAGCAACTCCACCCCGACATTACGAATCCGGGCGTTTCGAACAATGTCGGAACGATTAGTCGTAAGAAAACTCCCTCCCCGGTAATTCAGCAACCAAGTTCCAGTCTCACCTGTGGCAAGATGCTGAAACATTAACCCGTACGCTTTCAGGTGATTCGTCTGTCCAGCGTCCATGGGGATCAGCACTCTGCTTTGAGCAATTCCGGCACCAATCGGTATCAAACACAATAATAATGCAAGGAGCACCCTCCCTAAACTATTCAATCTTTCATTAGTTTCGGGTTGATGGAGCCACTTTATGGGTTGTAGGATCCTGTCTGATTTCATAGGTATCATCCGGTTTTTCTGTGTCATCCGTTTCTTAAGAGCTTGCCGGCTGCTGTTGCCGTTGAAGGTAGGTCCGAGCCAGTTCGGTGTAGTATCCGCCTGGATAACGATATAATAACTCTTCGTATAGATTTTGAACCATTTGATCCAACTCTTCCATCTGAATGCCCTCTGTAGTATTCTCCTTTGCTGAACCAGAATCCTTCTGACCCGTTTGAAGAAGAATACGTGCAGCTTTCGCTTGCTCCCAGAGTAATCGCTCATGAATAGGTTTCGACTCGAATTGCGGTTCGATCTGACGGATCAATAGCAATACCTCCTGGGCATAAGAGGAGGGGAGATAGCGCGCCAACTGAATGGATGCATGGCCGGCAAATGCATGGTCCGGATGATCAGTAATCCAGTTGGCGTCCTTTAAGGCTTCCTTATAGTCACCCTGCAAAAGCTGCCGATAGAGTCGGGTGAAATCCAGGAGCTGCGAGCCGGTACTATCTGCCCGTAGTCCGGATTGTATCCATTGTTCCAGAACGATCGCTTCATTCGCATACCAGGAGGACGAACGGCGTTGAAGGGATGCGAGCTGAATCACAGCAAAATCGTTATCACCGGCAAACAAGTCGGCCAGACTCAGATAGAAACGGACCTTTTCACTTAGATTGGCATCCTGTGTCAAACGATCTGCACGGGTAAGACGCTGCCGGGCCATCCTGTACTCCTCCCCAAAAAGGTAGAGTCTGCCTTTGGCGTAGTGGGTATAGGCTGTTTCTATACCATCTTCTTTAAACCCCCGAAGTGCATCCAGCCATTGTTCTGCTAGCTCTGGATCGTGATAGATGTCCAGGGATAAGTCGAGCAAAGAAGTAAGCACTTTCTGGGTATTGGAATAGGTTGGTGCCATACTGTACAGAACCTCATAGGTTTGGTAGGCCCGTTGATACAGATCATCGGATGCAGGTCCTTGAACTAAGCTTTTTTCAACAATGTATCCGGCCCACTCCCCATAGGTATTGGCCATCTCTTCCAGCGCTCTCCAACGAAGGTTGGTCTCATCTTTTTCATAAAAACTAAACGCTTCCACCGCCAGTTCATACTGATGAGCAGATCGAAATTTTATACCGAGAACGTACACCTGTTGCCGTGCACGCTCCGACCTTGATTCGTAACGACGGGCAAATCGCAGTGCTCGATCGTAATTTTCGGTTTCCAGATACAACCACGAGAGAAGTTGAAATAACTGACCGTAGGCAATATGTTCTTCATCCAGGGTAAAAAGTCGATCTTCCAGTTCGACCGCTGCAATTTCGTAGAGACTCGTTTCTCTCATTCGCAACAATCTTTGTTGCACTTGGATCATCGTTTGGGGTTCTTCAACCACCATTTCATACAGTTCCTGAACACCCTTCTCAAACTCACCTCCCTGCATGTAGATTTCGCTGAGAGCCTGTCTGTACCAATCAGGCTTACCGATGATAATCCGTTGCTTTTCTATCACCTGTGCAGCAAGTGAAAACTCCCTACGATTCTCCAGGGAGCGAATTAAGAGCGAGACATCCGCTTCTGATTTGTACGTTTCTGCACCATCCATAATCGAACTCCAGATCGAAAATGCTTCTTCGGTTCGTTCTCCCGCATGCAATGTTTCAGCTAGTAACAGTCGCGTTTCAATCCGAGGGACCAAATTTCCATCCATTCTACCATCCGTTCCATCATCCGCTGAACCCTTCATTTCAGAACGGAACCGTGCTTCGGCTACTTGAATCGCTTCTTCGGTATCATTCATCGTGAGTAAACACTCTACCCGTTTTTCAAAAAACAGAAATCTGGTTGGATAGGTTTTTTGCAAGGTCTCAAATAGCGGACATGCCTGCTCATACTTTTTTTGCTGCATGAGGCGGGTTGCTAATTGATATTCCCGATCTTGTGCAGACACATCGGGCGATATCATCAACCCGAAAAAGAATGTCAAAAGCAGCAACACAGAAAACTTCTTTATCATGGTTTGTCTAATCATCACATGGAAAAACATTGGTTATACTCCTCGATAAATGAATGTTTCAAAACCTGATAAAATGCCTGTAAGGGAAATCCAACAACATTGTAATAATCACCCTCGATTCGACGCACGAAAAAAGCGCCACGGTCGTCCTGTATTCCGTAGGCTCCCGCTTTGTCCATCGGGCTTTCTGAAGCTACGTAGGCCTGAATCTCTTCCTTCGACAAGTCGTGAAAATAAACGTTTGTTTGTTCGAAAAACGACTCCTTTTTCAAAATCGTGCCTTTGGAATTTGATTTCGACAGAACAACTGCAGTAACAACTACATGCATTCTTCCCGATAGTGTGTGAAGCATCTTTTGAGCGTCCGATTCATCTGCAGGTTTGTTTAAAATCTCATTTTCAGCAAAGACCATGGTGTCGGCTGTAATGAGAAATGTGCTTGCCGGATCTGCTGAGAAGAATCCCGTTGCATGTTCCTACATTGCGGTAGAAGCGCCTGATGTTTGTTTTCTGCTAATGCAAGGGATGATGCAACCGGATCACCTGGATGAAATACAGGTTCTTCGATGTCGGCTGTCATCACTGTAAAGGCTTGCCCGGTAAGCCGAAGTAATTCTATGCGTCTAGGGCTTGCAGAGCCAAGAATCCATTTCGTCATTTTTGCATGTACCTGTTCGTGTCCTTTATCCATATTTTTCATTGAATGGAAGATAGGGAAAAGCATGTCGCCTGAAAAGTTGCACACAAGCGGGATAATGCTCATCTTTGAGACCAATATTTTCATCCTCTCATGGATCTGTACATCGACATAATTTCATAGAATACATGGCAAAACGAAACAAAACCAGAACAGCTAAACGTACCGGAAGAGAGTCCGGTTCATCCTCAAAGCCTATGCTGTTTGATCGCTCGAACTATCTGATATTGATACTTGGAATTTTTCTCATACTTGTTGGATTTTCAATAATGAGACTGGAGAATGAGGTATACGGATTTATCTCTTTGTATGTTGCCCCTATTGTGATTATAAGTGGATATGGTACAGTAATTGCGGCAATTCTAACGCGCAGGAAGAAAGTGACAGATCTCACGGAATAACAGGCTACAATCTATGCGCTGGTATAAGAAACTACATTGGCAAATCATTATCGGGCTCGTTCTGGGTCTGCTCTGGGGGTTGGTTTCTGCTTCGTCCGGTTGGAATGAATTTACCTCAGGAACCATACGGCCGTTTGGTACCATCTTTATCAACTTACTAAAATTGGTTGCTGTCCCCCTTGTTTTAGTATCCCTTGTGGTTGGGGTATCGAGTTTGAACAATATGTCCAGGCTGACACGAATGGGCGGGAAAACAATCCTGATCTACCTCGCGACTACCTTGCTGGCGATAACTATTGGGCTAACCGTGGTAAATGTGGTAGAACCGGGGAGTTCATTACCGGAATCCACACGAGTTTCCTTAATGGAGAATTATTCTGGGACAGGCACAAATACAAAAAATACCTCGGAAAACTCAATTCTGGATTTTCTGGTTCGGATTGTACCCCAAAACTTTTTTGCTTCTGCATCCGAAAACGGAAACATGCTTCAAATTGTATTTGTCGCCATATTACTGGGGCTTGGAATCATTAGCATCCCAGCTCAGAAAAGTCAGACGCTCATCGAAGTTTTTGACTCATTAAATGAGGTGATCATTAAAATTGTAGATCTGATCATGAAGTTTGCCCCGATTGGAGTCTTTGCATTGATGGCCTCCGTCATTGTTGACCTTGCCGGAGATGATCTTCGGGATGCAGTTACTTTACTAAAGGCTCTTGCCTGGTACTCTCTCACTGTCGTCGCTGGCCTCCTCATTCATGTATTCGTGGTGTACTCGGTTCTGTTTAAGATCTTTAGTAAGATGAAGTTGTCAGACTTTTTCAGGGCCATACGTCCCGCTATTCTTCTTGGATTCAGCACCAGTTCCAGCCTTGCAACGCTACCCGTCACGATGGAAAGGGTAGAGAAACACCTTGGTGTTGCTGAAGAGGTATCCAGTTTTGTATTGCCGGTTGGAGCTACCATTAACATGGACGGAACCAGTCTTTATCAGGCAGTAGCCGCTGTATTTATTGCCCAGGCGATAGGGATGGATTTGTCGCTTGCACAACAACTAACCATAGTGTTTACAGCAACTGCTGCGTCTATTGGGGCGGCCGGTGTTCCGGGTGCAGGAATCATTATGTTAGTGATTGTGTTACAGGCCGTGCAGGTTCCGGTGGAGGGAATCGCGTTGATACTGGGCGTAGATCGCATATTGGATATGGCTCGAACGGCAGTCAACGTAACCGGTGATGCAGCCGTTTCTGTGGCTGTAGCTCATACAGAGGGAAAGCTTGGAACCCTGCATTTTGATGATTGAGGGTTATGAGCAGTGCTTCAATGCCAAAATAAGGTATGTGTTAATTGGACCATGAATATCACAACTCATTGCTATCGTTTGTGTTATACAATTATTCTCATGTGTTTTATAGGTGGTTCGGCTATCGTTGAACTGCATGCAGAGGATGTTTCACATCTGGATCCTTCAAGTTCACAATGGAGTTCACAAATTCCAGATAACCCGGATGCAATGCTCAAAAGTCCAGATGCGATACTCGAAAGCCAGGATGCAATGCTCGATAGATCAGATGCGATTCTCGAAAGCCCAGAAAAAAGCCCAGACGAAAATGCATCTGTATCAACCCGAAATAATCTACCCGCATTTGAGGATATTCTGGTAGAAAGTTTGAATGCGTTCTATGAAACCGAGTGGGAGCAGGCCGAATCATTGTTGCAAATAGCCATGGAAACGAACAAACAGGATCCGAGGCCGTTATTTTTTCGATCGATGATTCCGTTCTGGGAGTATTTTTTTGTGGAACAGACACCTGTCTTGGCTCAACAGTTTCTCGAACGTTCACAGCTTGCGGTTGAAAAAAGTGAAGAGAGACTAGAGCAGAATCCGGCAGATACAACATCGGTACTTCTTCTAAGTGCTTTGCACGGGTATCGAAGCTTGGTGGCAGCTGGCGAGAGTGAATATCGGATTGCAATAAAAAGTGGAATGACGGGGTTTCAATTTACGCGTAAATTGATGTCTATGGATTCGGAGAGGCCGGAGGTGATGATTGGCAAAGGCATGTTCTATTATATGATCGGCAGCGTAAAGAAGGAAGCTCAGTGGCTAGTGAACACACTTGGAGTGTCTGCCGATGTGGAAATGGGATTTGAGCAACTGCGAAGAGCATCGGAATCGGAGGAGCAGGTGAGCACGGAAGCGATGATGATGCTGATGTATCTGTACNATAAGGAGGAGCGGTATGATGATGCGGCTGAGGTGGCTGAGGATCTAGTGAACCGGCATCCGGGAAATAAAATTTTTCACTTCAAGAGAGGGGAAATTTTGGAGTCGATGGGCAGGGTGGATGCCTCTGCAGATTCGTATCGCAGGGTATTGACCGCACCGTCTGGTTCGTTGCAGGAACTGAACCGAAAGGCAGACCAAAAATTGGCTACGTTGGAGCCTTCGGTACGGTAGAGGTTTGAAGTGTTGTGGATAATCTGTGGGAAAATAATTGCCTACTATTGCGTTGGTCGCGCCATTTGGCTTGTATCTGAGTGGTGATATGTCTATTCTTAAATAGTGATCGGTTTTCATGGAGCACAAAAATAAGTGCCACTGAAATGAAAAGGGAATCCGGTGAAAATCCGGAGCTATCCCCGTAGCTGTAACCTCGTTGAGTGTATCTTCTCACCTTTGCCACTGTTCCTTGAACGGGAAGGCTGTAGATACACAGAGGAAGTCAGAAGACCTGCCTTTCACCTTGGAATGGTAAACTTTCGGAGGAAAAGTTTTCTGTTCAATCCATCTTGAATTGGATCTCATATTCTGCATGGAAATTACCTTTCCATTGGACCTATCCATAAGTAGATCTATTGTTGGAGTAATATGATGCGTCAAAAATACATTGTTATCATCTTCTACATTGTACTGTTTGGAGGATCAGCGTTTGGTTTGATTTCGGAAACGTTGAGTGCTCGACAAGTATTTCAGGCAGATACAGACACCACGCTTTCTCTGGAGGAAATTATTATTACAGCATCCGGAATGCCAACCACCCGAAGAGAAACTATCAAACCGACCCTTGTTATCCACAAACCAGAAATTCAGCGATATGAAGGGATTGGGCTTGGGCAATTGCTACATGCTCAAGCAGGGTTATATATATCGAATGCGTACGGAGCCCCGGCCGAGAATCGTCGCCTCAAAGTGCAGGGAGCAGGGGACGCCTACACGCTATTGCTATTGGATGGTGTGGTACTCGGAGATCCGTCATCTATAAACTCCCTTTTTGATCTTCGTTTGCTTTCCCTTAGCGATGTCCGGCGGATCGAAATCGTAAAGGGAAGTCAGTCGACATTGTATGGCACGGATGCAATTGGAGGGGTGATCAACATCATTACCGAAAAACCTGACTCACGAGGGGAAACATCAAGTATTTTTGAATCGGGAAACCTTGTGATTTCTGCCGATCAGTATGCGGCGCGAAAAGTGTCAGCCGGATTGACTGGCAGGGTAACGCCCAAGTTTACGTACCGATTGAATCTGGCTGGAGACTATACGGAAGGATTCTCCTCTGCCGCAACCCCTGAAGAGGAGGAAGATCTGCCAGATCGTACACCCTATGACAAAGACGGACATCAGTTTACCCAGCTCAATGGTACATTGAAAGCCAATCTTTCAGATGCAAATTCATTGGATCTGATGGTAAGGCAGGGATGGTATCGGGGTGATTTTGACGGTGGTGCGTTTCTGGATGCTCCCAATCGATATCGATCCGATTTTATTTTTACCGGAATCCAACATCAGTATGAGGGCGATTTTCTTAGCTGGCAAACGGGCTATCATGGAACCTTTACAAAGAGGCAATTTGATATCTTGAACACATTCAGCAATGAAACTGATGTATATCCGTATCAGGGAGCACAGCATCAGATAAAATCAACAGCGGCGATGCGCATCAACCCGATAATAAAGATGCTGGTCGGAGCTGAGGGTATCCATTATGTGAGCCCGTCAACCCCTCAAGCAAACCGGGCCGATGCTTCGATTTTCAGTGCTTATGCAAATAGCATCCATACGTTATCGGATTTGTTACTTGTTGAAGGAGGCGTTCGATGGAATGTACATAACGAGTTTGGTTCGCAATGGACTTATTCATTGGCAACCAGGGTACGGCCTGAGGTTCCGTTTCAAATCTCTGCTGGTCTTAGTTCCGGGTATAAGGCGCCCACATTGGATCAGCTCTATGGGCAATTTGGTGCCAATCCGAATTTGAGACCACAAGACAGTATGTATTTATTCGCTTCGGTCGACGGTTCCTTGGATCGTTTTGGGCTTCACGTTCATGGACAAGTGTTTCAAAGGAAGATCCGCCAATTGATTCAATATGATTTTCAGCAAGGGTATGTGAATCGAAACAGGGAGGAGGTTCTCGGTGTAGAAACAAGTGTGGAGCTGAGAGCTGTTCGAAATTGGATTTTTACGTTGTCTGGAAGTTACCTGCAGGGAGATCTCTATCTGGAGAGTAGCAATGATATCGATGTTGAAAACCGGGAAGATCTATTTGTGTTGATACCGGAGCATCAATGGAAGATGGTAGCCCATTGGGATGCTTCGGATGCACTTTTCTTTCGGTTCGAGATGGAACTCTCCTCTAGCAGAACAGATCTGTTTTTTAACAGTACAACATTCACAACAGAGTCTGTTACACTTGATGCTTACCAGCTGGTTCATCTGTATGGAGAGTATCGAATGCAGAGGTTCTCACTGTTTGGGTCCGTTTCCAATGTCCTGGATCAAAGAATTACGGAGGTATATGGATACAATAGTTATGGTAGAAATATTACCATGGGTCTTCGAGTGAAGTATTGAGAGTGAAGTATTAAATACAATATGATTAGTGTATGTTCATAATAAATAAATTAATTCGATCATTATTTTATTTGCGTATGGAAAACATGTTAATAAGTCAGAATTCGAATGAGTATTATGTACAAACCATTGCATATCAATAATTTACAATTCATCCAACGGAGGACCAAAATTCCTGAAGTGAACGTTGTCTATAAAAAAATGATATGTAATAATTTTAAAAATGTACTTCTATTCAAACACAGATACATTCTGTTGATAACTGAGTAAGTTTGTGGAAAAGTTTTGTTTGTCACACACCCTTGATGAAATTATATTCGACCTTGACTACCTCACCTAAACAGTAAAAAAACACTTGTACGTACGATGAAAGTTGCCAGATTGTTTACCAAGAAAAGTGCTTCCAATCCATTTGAATCGATCCGTTTTGTAGAAAGAAAGTCGGAAATAAAAAATCCGGATGGTTCACTCATTTTCAGACTTGAGAATGTAATCGTTCCTGAGTCTTGGTCCCAGGTTGCAACGGATATCATTGCACAGAAATATTTCCGGAAAGCAGGCGTTCCTGTACACTTAAAAAAGATCGCGGAAAAAGGCGTACCCGAGTGGCTGCAGAAAAGCAGAGAGGATACCGCTAAACTCTCAAAGCTGGAGGAGCAGGATCGATATACCCACGAGATCGACAGCCGTCAGGTATTTCACCGTTTGGCGGGTTGCTGGACGTACTGGGGATGGAAACATAACTACTTTCATACAGAAGCGGATGCCAAGACATTCTATGATGAGCTATGCTTTATGCTCGCCAATCAGATGGCTGCTCCTAACAGTCCTCAGTGGTTTAACACCGGGTTGAATTGGGCCTATGGAATTAACGGGCCATCGCAGGGGCACTACTATGTTGATGCCAACACTGGAAAACTAACAAAATCTAAGGATTCTTACTCACATCCCCAGCCACACGCATGTTTCATCCAAAGTATCGACGATGACCTTGTGAATGAAGGTGGTATCATGGATCTCTGGGTGCGAGAAGCACGATTGTTTAAGTATGGCTCCGGGACAGGAACCAACTTTTCTGCACTTCGGGGTGAAGGGGAATCTCTTAGCGGAGGAGGAAAATCTTCCGGCTTGATGAGTTTCCTGAAGATTGGGGACAGAGCTGCCGGAGCAATCAAGTCGGGAGGAACCACGCGACGGGCAGCCAAGATGGTAACGCTGGATCTGGATCACCCTGATATCGAGGAGTACATTCAGTGGAAAGTTAGAGAGGAGCAGAAAGTTGCTGCCATTGTTGCGGGTTCCAAAACAACGGAAAGTCATCTGAAAAA
>JGI11705J14877_10001172_pt1 | contig 15219 bp, 15 predicted proteins | sample Etolaghawater15m_FD_14877 | JGI IMG/M metagenome (IMG submission 14877) | reverse complement strand
AGCAGGATGACTATGGGACGCCCTGGTATCTCACCTTCAGCCAGGACGAGAAAAACCAGGACCGTAACCGGGTGACCTTTTCCCTTGAAAACTTCCTGGATGCACGGATGGAGGACAAGGAGGGCAATGTTGCCTATAACCAGTGGGCGATTTTTCGGCTCAACCAGGGATACGACATTCAGAAGGCCAAGGAGGACGGTGAAAAAGAGCCCCTTACCCCTCTGACTGCGGAGTTGATCTTGACGCCTTTTCCAACGCTGGACCTTAGGGGCAGTACCGGTTGGGATTACTACCAGAATGCTTTCACACAGACCACCCTTTCCGGAGAACTCACCGTTTCAAGAACCGGCGGCAGACGCGACTATTATGAAATCAATTATCAGCACTACCTTTATGAGGAAGCGAACCAGACCAACATTAACTTCCGAACCAACATAAACCTGGCCTATGGATTTTCGGTGGGGGGCGGGCTCCAAAGGGATTTGGAAGTCGAAAAGAATATTTCCAGTTCCGGATGGGTGGGTTATCAGGGACAGTGCTGGGGGGTTAGACTGGGCGCCGGAAAAGAAAGCGGCGACACCACCTTCATCGTGGCCATCCGCCTGGTGGGGCTGGGGGCCGCCGGAAGCTGGTAAAGCCGATTGCGGAATGGGGATTGCGGAATGTTTTGAAAAAGGCCTTAGAGCCTGTTTGAAAATGGGTTATTGGCGACCGGCCATGCGATCNAGNAACAGAACGATGGCAAATCCAAATAGTCCGAGACAGATGGCGAAGGTCACCTCTCCGGTCCACTGGGCCGGAAGAATATTATTCTGAACAATCGGGATCACTTTCCCCCCACTGCCCACGATACTTTCCAGGGTCTCCTTGAAGGGCCAGACTTTTCTCAGGGATCCCAGCATCAATCCCGTCAAAAAAGCCACCATGTAATCGTGGTAATTTTTTAGCAGCCAGCCCAGGAGGCGCGAAAAAGCAGCCAGCCCCACACAGGCCCCCGCCGCAACAATGAACAGCACCAGCAGATTCCGATCGTTGACCGCTTCAAGGATATACTGATATTTACCCATGAGCACCAGGATGAAGGAACCGGATATGCCGGGCAGAATCATGGCGCAGATCGCAACGGCGCCGGAAATAAACAGAAACCAGGGCGCTTCCGGCGTAACGCCGGGGACCACTCCCACCAGAAGATAAATCCCCACCAGCCCACATAGCAGACTGCACCATACGAGGGGACGCCAGCTTTCGACACGCCTGCTGACCGTCGCCACCGATGCCAGAATCAGGCCCATAAAGAAAGACCAAATCAGGACCGGCTGGTTCTCAAGCATCCAGGAAATGGCCTTTGAAAGGCTGAAAATTGCCAGAAGGATACCACATCCCAGAGCCAGCAGAAAACGCCATGCAATACGATCCAGAAACTGCCGGATTTTAACCGTTGCAATGAGTTTGAGACTTCCTAGATCAAAAGACCTTATGGCGTCGATCAATTCTTCATAAATACCCAGTATAAAGGCCATTGTTCCGCCGGAGACGCCCGGAACCACATCCGCCGCACCCATACAGAAACCTTTGGCGGTCAATAGCAGATAAGCCCCTAAAGATCTTTCCCTTTTTTCTTGCATTACATTCCCGTTATCTTGAAAGGATGATGGTCATTGCCCCCACGATCCAGCAATAGGGTGCAAAATAATAAAAGTGTCCCTTTTTGACCATACCCATTAACAGTTTCAGCGCAAAAAAGCCCACAATTGCAGCTGAAGCAAACCCCAATGCCAAGGGCAGCGCACCCACCCGTGAGATAGCCTCGGATTCGAACTGAAGGCCTACGGCCCCGATGATGGCCGGAATGGAGAGGAGAAAAGAAAACCGACCTGCGGTTTCACGCCGCAGCCCCAGCAGAAGCGCAAACACAATGGTGGAACCTGAACGGGAAATGCCGGGTATAATGGCCAACCCTTGAACAGCGCCGATAGCAAGGGCCATCCAGACCTTCACCTGGTCCCATTTCGCATGTTCTTCTGGAATGAATTTTGTGACCCCTGTGATCATACCGGTTACCAGCAGCATAACCCCGACGGTGGTAAGCGAACCAAACAGTTTTTCAAGGGGATCCTTGAAAATCAAACCGATGAGCGCCGTGGGGATGGAACCCAAAACCACCATCAACGCCATGTAAGCGTGTGAGGTAAGACCCTTGTGCGAATCGTTTCCGGGTGTCACCCAGGTCCAAAGGCCTTGAATCATTTTCCTAAGATCCGAGCGGAAGTAGATGCATACCGCCAGTAAAGTCCCCAAGTGCAACGACACATCCAACAGGATTTCAGGCTCTTTGAACCCCAGCAAATTTTCAAAAATCACCAGATGACCCGAACTGCTGACCGGCAAAAATTCTGTTAGCCCCTGAACCACCCCAAGAAATAGCGTCTCAAAAATATTCATAGCCATAACCCCTTTGAGCCATCAGTTTTCAGCGCCATCTTTCCAAAGCGCCATCATGCTGTCCATGGGCGCGTTAAAATAGTCAGCAACAACCTCGCATTTAACCCTGAACAGGAAAAAAACCGGTGCTGACAACCGGTGAAAATAAACGGTTTCGAAATTGGCCATGCCCTTGGCAACAATCAGATCCGCCCTCTCCACGAGTGCTGTAAACGCTGAAGAAACATGGCGCCAGTCAATACCCGCGCCGTCTGTACCGGTGTCCATGATTTCTCCGAACATTCCGCTGATGGCCTCCGCCGTCAGGTCCACTCCGGTTAAATCATTTAATCCCGGGCCTCCCTTCACCACCAGCACGGCACTGCGAGCAAGGTTTTGGATATATTGAAAAAGCGGAAAATCAAAGAAAATTTCTCCCGCGTTGTCCGTCAGGTACAGGATCAGACCTGGGTCCTCATTCATGAAATTTCCAAAACGGTCCAAATCGTCATGGAAATAGACCAGTTCATTTTCGACTTCTTCGGATAAGCCTTCCAGTGCCTCATTTGCAGAACGAAAAAAATCAAAACTGTTTCCCAATAGCGCCAAACTTGCCAAAGACCGCAAATCGTTGCCCACCCGGCCCTTCACTTCTGCAAAGACCTTCCTCGCCTGGGCCATTTCATTGATTTTAATGCTTTTATAAGGATCTGAGACCCCTGAAAAGCTTGCAATGAGCCTCAAAATCTCATTGGCCGTCTCCGGAGAAGTCCAACCTTTCTTTTCTGCTTCCGCTAAAATCCTCTTTGTTACGGAACGGATCTCTTTCTGACAGGCTATCGCTTTTCCGCCCACCATGCGGGTTACATCATCCGATAATTTTCTAAGGCAATCCGTGCAGCGCGGATCGGGTTGCATGGGTCCTGTCGGCGGATACGGTTTTAAGTCGTTAAAAGTAATCAAATATCACCTTCCATTTGTCAAAAACACGAAAATGAGTTAGCCATTTTTAGTATAGGCCCGCAGGGCTATTGTCAACTGATTAATGGACGTCCATGTTGAATTGCAAATCGAAAGATGCTACTCTGTTTCGCGAAAAGACATCCTTAACAGGGAGGATCAAATACCGGAATGGTCGTTGCGAATCTAGTTGTGGGTCTTGCGCTCTTGGTTCTGGGAAAAAGGCTTTTCTGGCTTTTTGTGGGCGCCATCGGCTTTATCGGTGCCAGCGATGCGGCTGCCGCCTATTTCAGCGGGTTGCCCGACTGGCAAGTTTTCATTATATGCCTTGCCGCAGGGATTTTGGGAGCGTTGCTGGCCTTCTTTTTTCAAAAAGCGGCGATCCTCCTGGTGGGATTTTACACTGGAGGATATCTGGCGGTTTCCCTGCTAACCATGCTGAAGGTGTCACTGCCGGGGAATCTGCCCTGGGCTCCTTTTATCATTGGGGGTCTTGTGGGTGCTGTATTATTGTATCTGCTTTTCGACTGGACACTCATTGTTCTGTCATCTTTTGCCGGGGCCGCCTTTATTTCCCAAACGGTTCAACCAATGGGTATTCCCTCCGAAATCGCTCTCATGGGTCTTTTTCTGGCTGGCGTCATCATTCAAAGCAGTATGATGAAAAAAGGGAGAAGGTGAAAAGGGATTTGAGAACGGGTTTTTAATCAATGGTCAGATCTGACAGAAAGGCATAACGAACAACTTAGATACGGGAAGGAACATTATGTTTATAGAACTACTTAAAAACCGGCGGAGCATCAGGCAATTCCAAGACAAACCGGTGGAACAGGAAAAGATTGACACGCTCATAGAAGCAATGTTGCGATCGCCTTCGTCAAGGAATTTCAGGCCATGGGAATTTGTTGTTGTGACAGACCCGCGGACAATAGGAGAACTGTCACGTTCAAAACCTCATGGCGCTTCATTTATGAAGAATGCACCTTTGGCAATTGTGGTGTGTGCAGATTCAACAAAAAGTGACGTATGGATTGAGGATTGTTCTATAGCGGCCCTCATTGTTCATCTCGAAGCCACCGATTTAGGCCTGGGGAGTTGCTGGGTTCAGATCCGCATGCGTGAACACAGTGAAGGAATTTCGTCTGAAAATTATGTGAAGAACCTGCTCGGCCTCGGGGATGAAACAGTGGTTGAAGCCATTGTCGTGATCGGCTACGCCAATGAAGAAAAAGATGGTCATCCGCTGTCTTCGCTGCTGTATGAAAAGGTTAGCCATAAATAATGGAAGAAACAAAGGAATTGACGAAAAGGTGTTATGACCTGAATTATAATGACTTGCCCGAAGAGGTCATCGACCGGGTGAAATACCTCACCCTGGACTACCTGGGGGTTGCCGCACGGGGGTCTTTGGGTGAGTCCAGCGCCCCTATCCTGAACTTTGTTTCCAACCGAGGCATGGTCGGAGAAGGGTCAGTGGTCATCGGGACGGACTTAAAGGCAGATCCCACCTATGCCGCACTTGCAAACGGGACATTTGCACACTCCGTTGAGCTTGACGACGTGGTCAACGAGGCATCTCTTCACCCGGCCGTGGTCATCATCTCCTCTGCTTTGGCATCCTCTCATATTGCCGGAAGTGGTGGCAGGGCGTTAATTGAGGGGATCGTTGTCGGTTACGAAGCCATGGTTCGGTTGGGTTTCTCCCTTGACCCAAAGGCCCATTATGCTCAAGGTTTTCACCCAACCGGGACCTGCGGAACCATGGGATCGGCCTTAACGGCTGCGAAGATACTCGGATTGGACCGGGAGGCGATGACCAACGCCCTGGGAATCGCGGGCAGTCAGGCCGCTGGATCCATGGAATTTTTGTCGGATGGCTCGTTCACCAAGCGTTTACACGCGGGTTGGGCCGCCCACAGCGGTCTTATTGCGGCCCTTCTTGCCCGTGAGGGGTTTACCGGACCGGGGACGATTATTGAAGGAAGATATGGGTTTTTGAGATCTTATTCACCAAATTCCGATCCCTCGTCTCTTTTTGAGAATTGGGGTGATCCTTATAGAGTGATGAAGACGAGCATTAAGCCTCATGCCTGCTGCCGGTATAAACAGGGCCCCATCGATGGCATTTTGGAGATAATGCATCAAAACAATTTAAATCCTAGGGAGATTAAAGCGGTTAAATTAGGGATTTTGAAAGCGGGATTTCCCATAGTTGTCCAACCGGAAGCGTCTAAATACAACCCCAAATCAATTGTGGATGCACAGTTCAGTATGCCCTTTGGGGCTGCAGTTGCAGTCTTGCATGGAAGGGCATCTTGGAAGAATACACGCAGAAAAATATCAGGTCCCATGAAATCAAACAAATGATGGAAAAGATACACTGCGTGGAGGACCCGGAACTTGAGATGGATTACCCTAAAAAGTGGCCGGCCTCCGTGACACTGTCAACCAAAAGCGGGCGGCAATATCACACAAAAATTGAATTCCCCAAGGGTGACCCTGAAAACCCTCTCACATGGGATGAACTGATCCACAAATTCAAGCGTCTCATTTCCCCTGTCTTTTCTGATAAAAGAGGCGCTGAAATTATTGGTTATGTCAGGGAGATAGAATTAGCGAACAATCTAAAGGATCTTTCAAGGCTCCTGTCAAAATCTTAATAAGGATACTGCAAAATGGACCTTACAGAAATTCAGAAGAAGATTTTGGACAAAGTGAAGGCCGAGCTTGCTGATGAGCCCGTCGCTAGTCCGGATCATGTGGAGAGGATGACAGCGTGGTGCCAGCTTCTGGGGCCCAAAATGGGCGCAGATATGGAAGTTCTACTGGCTGGGGCCCTGCTTCACGATGTGGGTGTTGTGGTCGACCGAAAAAATCATTATACGGTGGGACGCGCCAGAGCTGCGGAAATCTTGAAAGAGGTGGGTTTTCCGGAGGAAAAAATTGAAAATGCGCTCCATGTCCTGGAGGCCCACAGCCGTTATGGGGGCCCCGAACCCCGGACAACAGAGGCAAAGGTGGGGCAGGATGCGGATGCTTTGGAATATATCGGGGCCATCGGCATCCTTCGGGCCCTGGTTCGGGGCCTCAATGACGGGTCTTTTAACGGCAGAATCAGCGAATTTCCCGAGTTCCTTCAATCAATTCTTGCCAAGGTGGAAAACACATTCCACACAAAGGAGGCTGAGGCCATAGGCCGGTCAAGGCTTGAATATATGAAGATCTTCATTGAGCACCTTGAAAAGGAATTAGGAAATGATGCGTAAGATGGTGGAGACCCGACCTTGAAAACACACATCACTAAATCCAATGTTGAGGCAACCCTCATTACATGGCTTAAAAAGATTCCCGTTATCTCATTTTATGCCGGAACCAGGGGATGGTCTTATCTAATGAGTTGCTCTCATCGCATCACCGGCGTTCTCCTGGTGATTTCCCTGTGGACCTATCTTTACGGTTTTCACGCATTGCAGACTTCCCAGGGCCTTTTTATTCTGGCCTTACTCCTCTGGATACTGGCCATTCCCATGGCTTTTCATGGATTCAATGGGTCCAGGCTGATTCTCTACGAATTATTTGGAAACCGGAATGATGAAACCATGATCCGATGGGTTTTCGCCCTTTCCGTCATCTACTTGTTTGTGCTGGGGACGCTCATGCTGATGGGCAATCAGATGGTATCACCATTTTTGTATTGGGTGATTGTTTTCGCTCAGGCCCTGGTTGTTGCCTACATGGTTTCAAGAAGAACATTAAGCAGCCGGCACTCTTTTTTATGGAAAACGCAGAGAATCAGCGGGTCTTTTCTTCTGTTCATGGCGCCGGCTTACTTTCTGTTCATCCCACTGAACCCATCACCGGCAATCGAGGCAAATTTTCTGATCACAGGAATTCAGGGACTTTTTCTAAAGGCCGTTTATATCCTGCTGCTTCTCAGTGCGCTTTTTCACGGCGGCTATGGGATCTGGTCCGTGATGAGTGATTACCTCGCTCCACGAACTCTGAGGAAAGGACTGGCTGCACTGGTTGCATTCATCACATTGTTTTTTGCGTGGGTCGGCCTGCTGGCAACCCTGAGCATTTGAAAACTGAAAGGAGTTTCGGCGCCGATGGCTCAAAAATTTAGGATTTCCGACACATTGCGTTGTGATGTATTGATTGTGGGGGCAGGGGGTGCCGGCCTTCGATGTGCCTCTGCCGTATTGGAGAAAAAGCCCGACACCCGAATTATTGCGGTGACCAAGGTGGCGAATCCTCAAAAATCCCACACCCAAACCGCCCAGGGCGGCATGGCTGCCGTCGATCCCCAGGATCGGACCGACAAACCCATATATCATATGTTTGACACCTGGAAAGGTTCGGATTGTAGCGCGGATCAGAACATTATCAAAAAGATCGTTGAAGCGGGGTGGGAGCAGGCTGTCTGGATGGAAAACCGCGGCATGCATTTTACCCGCACGGAGGACGGAAAACTCAGCAAAAGGACCTTTGGCGGGCATACGGTGAACTTTGGTGAATCATCCGCTTTTCGCTGCGTATTCGAGGCCGACCGGACGGGTAAAGGCATCATGGATAACGTGTGGGGAGAGAGCATCAAAGGGGGGACGACATTCATCAACCAGGCAGTTGTCACGGAGCTTCTGATGAAAGGTGACAGGTGTGTGGGAGCGGTCGTATTTAAGCAGAAAGAGGGAGGGTTTGTCAGTATCCTGGCCAAGGCAACGGTTTTTGCCACGGGCGGCAACGGGCAGGTCTTTAAAGTCACCACCAATTGCCGCCAGAATACAGGGGATGGGAACGCCATTCTTCTTAACGCCGGCTTGCCGGTAATGGATCCCGAGGCAATCCAGTTCCACCCCACGGGAATCGTGGGCCCCGGCATTCTTGCCAGTGAAACATTGCGATCCGTGGGGGGTATCCTGCGCAATGAGAAGTTGGAGCCGTTTATGGAGCGTTACGCCCCCAAGATGAAGGAACTGGCGCCCCGGGACCTGGTGGCCCGTGCCATAGAAATGGAGATCCGTGAAGGAAGGGGTATTCTGAACCCAGATCACAATATTGAACATGTTTGGATCGATCTGAGGCACCTGCCCGATTATGTCCACGATGTGGAAATACCCGAGGTTTCGGGTTTCTTCAAGAAGTTTATCAACCTGGATCCCAAAAAAGATCTCTGTCCGGTTCGACCCAGCAACCACTACCAGATGGGTGGGATTCCCACCAACGAAAACGGGGAAGTTCAAAAAAATGCGCAAGAAATGATTCCCGGCCTGTTTGCGGTGGGCGAATGTGCGTCAGCCAGTTTTCACGGTTTTAATCGTCTGGGAACAAACTCCCTTCTCGAACTGATTACCATGGGAAAATTCGCCGGGGAAAAGATCATCGAGATGTTGGGGGACGATGTACCGGATCTCCCTGAAGACCCGGGGGAACGGTCCTTTGATCTCTTTTCACGGTTTATGGAAGCGGGCAGAAAGGACAACCTCGGAAAGATTCGCGAAGAGATGAGAAATCTCATGACAGAGAAGGTAGGCGTCTTCCGAACGGAGCAAGGCATGGATGATGCCATTGAGGGGCTAAAGGAACTCAAGGAACGGGCGGATAAGACCGCACTGGCCAGTCAGAGCCTGATCATGAATCAAGATCTTATTCAGAGATGGGAGTTGAATAACCTGTTGGACAATGCCATGGTCATCGCAAAAGGGGCTCTGAATCGAAAGGAATCCAGGGGGGGACATTTCCGGGATGATTTTCCGGATAGAGATGATACGTTCCACTATCACACCCTGGTCCATAAGACAGCGTTTGGAGATGTTCATTTTGAAAAGCGGCCTGTTGATATGAGCCTTTATGAGGCAAAAGGCGAACATCACGAAAATTTCGGCGTCATTGAGCGAAAATACTGAAAGAGGCTTTGGAAATATAAAACGAAACAAAAGGATAACCTATGCAAGCAGCATACGATGTCACTCTGAAAATTAAGCGGTATGATCCGGAAGCCAAAAGGACCTGGGTGCAGGATTACAATTTGAAGGCAGGCAGGATTCTTCGCTTTACAGACCTCTTTCGGAGGATCAACAACGAACTTGACCCGACCCTGGCCTGGAATTCGTCATGCGAGCATGCACAGTGCGGAACCTGCGCGGTTCAGGTCAACGGGAAACCCCTGCTTGCTTGTGAACTTCTCGTTGAAAATGCCGTGGCTCAGTTTGCCACCTCTGTCTTCAACGTCGAACCTATCTCCGTAGCCCCCGTGGTGCGGGACCTCATTGTGGATCTTGAGCAGGCATACGACAGGGTCCATAAAGCAAAGCCCTATATTATCCAAGAGGCAAAAAAATCGCAGGCACAAGATGAAATCCAGATCTTACCGCGGGATCTGGAACGCTACGTCGAAGCGACCCGTTGTATCAACTGTTTTTGCTGTGCCACAGCCTGTATCAGCAGTGAGAGAGGCTTTATTGGGCCAAATGCCGTGTTGGCCAGCATCGTCCGGCTTATGGATCCGCGCGAGCAGGCCAAAGAGGAGAGATTGGATTTGCTCTACAGTGAAGAGGGGATTTACCGCTGCCATACATCCAAGGCCTGTTCATTTGTCTGCCCGAAAGAGATCGACGTGGCGCATTTCATTGCACTGGCAAAAGAAGGCAGGTTCGGGACTTAATGCATTCGTAAAAAGTCGAAAATACTCTTTTTCCGTCATTCCGACGAAAGCCGGAATCCAGTGTTATCAGGTACTTTAAAAAGCGCTGGACCCCGTTTTTCAACGGGGTGACGACTTTTTACGAGACCGCTAATGTTAGCCGACAAAACCATGGAGACGGATTGATATGAGCAGTGAAAAATATGTACAGGGGATGGCCGTGAGAAGGGAAGTTCTGGGTGATGAATATGTGGATAAAGCCCTTAATAATGCGACTGATTTCACTAAACCGCTTCAGGATATGGTAACTGAAAACTGCTGGGGTGAAATATGGACTCGAAGCGCGTTACCCAAAAAGATTCGAAGTCTGACCACTATCGCAACGCTTGTGGCACTCAGATTACCAGCTGAATTAAAAGCGCATGTTCGGGGTGCGCTCAGAAATGGTTGCGCGGTTGAAGAGATACAGGAAGTCCTCCTCCAGGCAACCGTATACTGTGGTGTGCCGGCGGGGGTTGAGGCATTCAGGGCTGCGAAAGATGCAATAGAAGCCTGGGAAAAAGAGGCCCATGACCCATTGGAAAATAAGATTTATGATTGACAGTTAAACAAATTTCTGTTTTGCTCGCCAGGTACACGGAAAAAAATTGAATACTGAAAAAAGGCAAAGTCACCGACGTCTGGCCACAGCCGAAGGATGTGATTTTATGGATTCAAATAAAGGGGGGAGGGGGGTGGTGCTTGTCGGTTAAGATAGTTCAGGACTCTGAGATGCTAAATCAGAAACAGAATCAGAAGGAGGGGAAAATGAAGAAGATAAAATTGGCATTGGTCTTGGGAATGAGTTTGGTGTTGTTATCTGTATTTGTTACACCCGGCTTCGCGGCGGATGAAAAAATGTGGCGATGGGGGACCTCCAGTCCAGGGGCTTATGGTTATAAGGTATCCGCTTTCCTGGCGGATTTTCTGCGAAGGGGGATGCCGGAATACGACGTAACCGTTTACCCGTTCTCTTCGACGACCGCTAATATCAAAAACTTTTTGGTGGGAAAACTGGAAAGCACCTATTCGGCCGAGCCGGGATTGAGAAAGCTGTATGCGTTTCAAAAGCCATTTGCGGGCTTTGAGCCCAACGTAAAGCAGATGCCGGTCCAGTCTTTCTGGGCATACACCATGGAAACACACATCCTGACCTTACCCAAAAACAAGGATAAGATTAAAACCTGGGCGGATCTGGAAGGCAAGAAAGTCTACATGACAAAAGCCGGATACATGAACAATATCAACATTTTCAGGGCTATTGAGGACATCAATGGCGTGGATGTCACGCACGTGGAAGTGGATATGAGCAAGGTTGCGGACGCCCTGAGAGCGGGCACCATCGACGCTACGGGAGCTTACACAACAGCTACCGTATCGCTGGCCAGCTGGATCAAGGTGCTCGATGTGGCCAGTGACCTACAGGGTGTAAACCCGACTCCGGAACAAATCGAGAAGCTGAAGGCGGCGGGTTTTACGCCGGTGGAAATCGACATAAAGAAAGCCTATACAAGCGACCTGGGCGTGGATAAACTCTATGGCGTGCCTTTTTTCTTCGGTTTTCACCAAAGCGTCGCTTTCCCGGCGGATGACGTTTATAAAGCGCTCAAGGTATTTGAGGCCGCGGGACCCGCGCTGGTTAAGTTAGACCCCGGTTTTGGACCGCTGGCCAAAGACTTCGCGGGCTTCCAGGTGAAAGGGATCGAGAGTATCCCCGAGGTTCCGGTACATCCGGGACTGGCGAAATTTCTCAAGGAAAAAAACATGTGGAACCCATCCTGGGTCATCGCGGATGAAGGGACGATCGCCATGGCCATAGAGAAAATGAAGGCGAAAGCCAAATAGAGCGCCTGTACTTCTCTTAAGGGAAACATGAGGCCGTCAGGGCTTAATGAGCTCACCCCTTTAAAGCGCCAATGGGGGGTGAGTTCACCGTTATCATTTCACACCACGCAGGGGGTTAAAAGGTGGAAAAAAATTCTGTTCAAGATGAAAAGTATTCACTCGCTCAGATGCGCAAATTTTTTATCCCGTTCTATCTGACTGCCACCCTCGTGTATTTGGGTTTTTCCCTGCATTATTTCACAACCGGTTTGGGAGGAACCATGCTCCTTGCCGTAACCGTGGTCCCCATTGCGTATGTGATGTGGGTGCTGAATTCCTTTGTTACGGGAAAGCTGCCATACCCGCGTCTCGGGTTTAATCTCAATGTTGCCATCGCCGCCGTGTACATCGCCATGTGCGTTTTTTGCCTGATATACATGAGGGTGGAGTTTGACGAGCTCATCTATGACCGCGCCGGGTTCTTTAACACCACCGACAAAATCGTAGGGATAATGATGCTCGGTCTCGTGTTGGAATATACCAGACGGGAACATGACATACTTTTTTATCTCATGATCTTTCTGATGTTTTACTCCGTTTACGGTTCGATTTTCCCCGGCATACTGGGTCACCCGGGGGTCACCTGGATGAGGGTCATTACCTCTTCTTCCGTCGAGATCTCATTGGGTCTGTTTGGAACTTACTCGCAAGTGGGTGTCGGTGTTATCGCGGCGTTTTTCATGTTCCTGGGTGTTGCTCAAGGGTTCGGTGTTCAGGAATCCATTGTTAAAACCTTCACCGGGATTTTTGCCAAACGCATCACCCTCATTCCGCAAACGGCGGTGGTGACATCCATGGCGATTGCCACTTGCAGCGGATCGGGAGCAGCGAACGCGGCCATAACCGGGCAGTACACCATCCCATTGATGAAAAGAGCCGGGTTCCCCGCTCTTCACGCAGGGGCCGTGGAAGCCTCAGCTTCCCTGGGAGGCCTGCTCATGCCGCCTGTCATGGCCATCGCCGGGTTCCTCATGGCCGACTTTCTGGGAGTGACCTATTTCGAGGTCATCGCTCGAGGATATGCGCCGGCAATCATTTTTTTCGGTATCATATCCATGTCCGTTTACCTCTTCACGGCGCGTTTCGTGAAAGGGAAAAAGAGCACGAAAGATGTAGACGCTGAATCCATTATCCAGAAATACTCCAAAATGGACGTGGTCAATACGGCGATTTTCTTTGTCTTCATAGGCGTTTTGATCTTTTTGATGGGCGTACTCTGGTATGATGCGTCAACCGCCGCACTTTACATCGCTGCCGGTCTCCTTGTTGCCGGGTCCATACAGCGCATTATCATGCACCCGGGGACGATGTCTGAAAAATTGAAAGAATGGTTCCGGTGTTTGTTAGATGCCATAGAGGGGTTTGCCTCGGTCACCGCTCCGCTCATCCTGCTGCTCGCCATGCTCGGGGTAATGATCAATATGTTCGTGGTCAGCGGATGGATGATCAAGCTCATGGGGCTTTTGGCGACGGTCGGAGAGTACAATGTGGTGGCGCTAATCGCCATTGGATTCGCAATTGGGGTCTTTTTGGGTTTGGGAATACCGCCCTCGGCCTGTTACCTGCTTTCAGCGGTGATTGTCATTCCGCCCATGACCAAATTCGGGATTAACCCCTGGGTGGCTCACTTCTTCCTGTTTTTCATAGCGGTCATATCGGAATACTCGCCGCCAACCTCACTGGTGGCGGCTGTTGCTTCCCGTATTTCGGGGGCTTCCTTCATGAAAACAATGATGGTAACGCTGCAGATATCGCTTCCTTTTTTCTTCCTCACATTCGCGATTTTCAATTGGGATATTTTGTTGTTGGAGCCTGGCTTAGCGCAACTGGGTGCTCTGGCTGTGCTGACGGTGGGTTGTATGACGGCAGCTGTCGGCATTCACGGGAGACTCTTTGAACGTAAAAGCCATGACCTTCTTTCAAGGTTTTTAATCATTTTATTGGCGCTGTTCATTTTGTACTACCCCAGAGGCATCTTTTCGGTGGTGGCATTAATCCCGGCTTTGGTGATGATTATTTTCGTGACGATTAGGACCGAGAAAACATCGACAGCTACTTAGGACTGGTAGTTGGATACTTCAATCAAATTTCCGTCCGGGTCCCGAAAATAGACCGACACCATGGGACCCGTTGCGCCGGTTCGCTGGACCGGACCCAGGAGCAACATCACACCGCATGACGCCAGATGCGTGATGACATCAGGAATCGGGACTGACGTGACGAAGCACAGATCAGCGGAACCTGGAGTAGGTGCCTTTGCCTTCGGGTCGAACTCCTTGCCGGACTGATGCAGATTAATTTTTTGAACACCGAAGGAAAGGGCTTTCCTGTTGCCACCGAAGGTAATGACGTTCACGCCAAGCACTCGCGCGTAAAACGAGCACGTTGCGTCAATGTCCTTAACCGTTAAGACCAGATGGTCAATCGTTTCGACATTCATGGGTGTTTACAGGTTTGTTGCACACGGTGAGACGCAAGTGAGCATCCCTTGATGTCGGCTGAAAGCGGTGGGCTTAAAGACTTACCCGACGTTCATTGCTGACCGGAAAAGGATATTCCATATGGGATGCCGTTGCGCGGGCAACGGCCTCGCCGTAATACCGGGCAACTACTTTAAGGGCCATATCGATCCCCGCCGAGATGCCGGCTGAAGTAAATACACGGCCATCCTCAACCACATGCTGCCCGTACTCAACCATCACTTCGGGGAAAGAATCCCGCATCCAGTCTAAAGAGCGCCAGTGGGTCGTTGCGTGCAATCCGTCTATCAAGCCGGCGAATCCCAGTAGCATCGACCCGGTGCAGACAGACGTGAGTGTTTCAACTTCAGCAGCCCGCGAACAGAGCCATTCAAGCATCACCGTATTATTCAATTCCTTTCTCGTCCCCCATCCCCCTGGAACAACGAGAATATCCAGCTTCGGACAATTTTCGAATGAATATTGAGGCATGACTTTCATGCCGCCTGTAGTAGTGACATATGAGAGGGTTTCAGCGATTAGGAAGACCTCGAATGGTGAAGGCTCTTCCCGCCGTTTCTCCTCATCTAGACGCGTTACTGAAAACACCTCAAACGGTCCACAAAAATCGAGGACCTCAATATCATTAAAAAGGACTATACCGACACGCTTCCGTAGCATCTCTTTCTCCAACTACGCGCCAAAAATAACAGAATAACCATCAACCGTCAGCAATTTAGGAGAAGCTCTTGATCCTGTCAAGATGATTTAAGCGACGCGTAAAGATTGGCCACCGGCCCTGCTACAAAACAG
>JGI11705J14877_10001170_pt1 | contig 15231 bp, 15 predicted proteins | sample Etolaghawater15m_FD_14877 | JGI IMG/M metagenome (IMG submission 14877) | reverse complement strand
TCTCATAGAAATAGACCTTGGCCCCCGCTGCGGGTTCCCCGGTGCTGTCCACGACCTGAAAGCCGGGCGGCAGTAGCAGACGCGCCATGCGAGCCTCCATGAAAAAGGGCCACCCCTGCGGATGACCCTGTGTTGATGAAACAGTGTTTCGTTACTTTCCCCGGTGGTGGGGAATGGCTATGTTTGGCGGATGCTCAATCTCCGCATCGTCTCGGTGTTCGTCTTTTGGGGCCTGCTGATAGGCTGGCTCGACACGCCCGCAACAGGTGTAGGCATTGCAGGCGGTGCGCTGTATTACGTCGCCATCTGCGGCAAACCGCTATGGGTTGAACAGATGCTCGGTTACCCGCTCTGGCACCCGCTCCGGTTCCTGCCGATTACCGTTCTTCTCGGCGCGCCTGTTCTCATCATCCTGGTGTCTGACCAGATCGCATTTGCAACCGACAGCAACCCGCTTCGGGTGTTGTGGTCCCTGCCGCTGACCATCGGCTTCTGTGCCACGCTGCGTTGGGCGCTGTTACCGCTCAGTCTAGCCCCAGCAACTTCAGCATACGGTTCTGCAAACGGCTCTCTTCGTCCCCGTCCGATGTCGCAGCCGAGCCGCCAACGACGCCAAGGGGATTGACCGGGATTGTCTCGCGCACCGGGTCCAGCGACTTCACTGCCGAGCCGGTTGCCTTCCATTTCAGCGCCGCATCGATTAACGGCACCTCAAGCAGCGCCCGAAGTCCACGGCTCTGGAGCAGACCGACGCTGAGCAGTGTGCGGATCTGAGCCGCCAAGGCAGGGGCTGTCCCCGAGAATTGCCGCCCGCCACGGACGGGCGTCGTCACTCTGTTGAGCGTCTTCGCGAACCTGTCAATAAGTTCCCGTTCCTTTGCGCTGAACATGGTGTTCCAGACTTGCGGCTGGTTGGCCTTCAGGTCATCAATGGTCTTCAGCAGGTTCGCACCGGAAAGCGCCCTCGTTCCGTCTGCCTGCACGCCCCCGCGCGTCCCGCGAACAAGCCGCAACCATGCCTCCTGACGGATGGCGTCAAACTGCTGCTTGGGAAGTCGCTTCTCCAGCACCTTGATTGCCTTGAGTGTCTGGTTCGTGAAGCCCTTCGTTCCGTAGATCCGTTTGATCATTTCATCCGGGCCGGGCAACTGGCCATCCTTGCCCGGCTTGGTGACGAACTCCACGATGTCACCCGCCTCGAATAGCTGAGCCATCTTTCGGCGCTTCTTGACTGCCTTCTGCCAGAGCTTCAGGGATTCCTCATCACCCTGAACAATGGATTCCTTTACCCACTGCTTCACCTTGGCGTCGTATTCCCTGACAAGCCTGCCCGCCGCCCCTCGCTCCGTTGGGTTGTTCGACGTGCCCGCAGCAGTAGTCGCCTCCCGCCGCCAGTCTTCAAGTTCTCCGACCGGCATCACGCCGTCTTTTGCCTTGGCCGCAATCTCGTCCAGGTCATCGATCATGCCGTGCGAGGCAGGGGCAAATCGCGGACTGAAGTCCTTGATGCCCCGCCTAAACTCCAGTGCAGCCTGTCGCACATCCATGGACGGTATTCCGGCCTTGGTAGCACGTGCCTTGTCATATGCTTTGTCAACGCCCGCTTCCGCCGCCTGCCGCTGCTTCACCAGCGTTTCCTGCATGGTCGGGAGCGCGGGACCGCCGCCGGTCTGGTCTCCGCCGATCTTTTGTGCGATTGCCCCGACATTGCCCTCAAGCTGGTCTGTCTGTTCCGCCTGCCGCCCGCGCATGATGGCGGACGCACCGGAACCGAAAGCGCCTTCAGCGGCCTGACTTTCGAACATCTGTTGTGCGGGTTCTCCCGCCGCCTGACCGCGTGTCAGTTCAACGGGAACGGGCAAATCCTTCGCGATGGCCACGGTCGCCGCATCCGCCGGGGCCTCACCGCGCTTGATCATCGCGGCAATGTTCTTTTCCAGTTCAGGGGTGATGGTGCGCGGATCGATGCCAAGCTCGGCAAGGGACATGCGCCCCTGCTCGGTCAACTTGCCGCCCTTCACCATGTTCCGGTTGTTGAGCAGCCAGTTTGCAATTCCTGACGCCAACTTGTCGCCAATGACAGCGCCCACGGCGGACATTGCCGCCCGGTTGATCGATACGGGCTGCTGTGAGCCTGCCTGATTGGCTGCAACGTCTGATGCAACGCTTTCCAGCGCACCGGCACCACCGACCGCAGCCATGCGCGTGACGCCCGTCAGGCCCGCCAGTGGCCCCAACGCAGCGGCAAGCAGGGCCTCCGGTGCATTGTCCATCACGTCCTGTGCGGAGAAGCCGGGGCGGTCGATGTAGAACTCTCCCGGTTCGACAGGGTTGCGGGTCCGCTTTGACAGTTCCGCCGCCTTCTCCGGGGTGATCGTCACCAGGACATTGCCCTTGCTGTCTTCCCGGCGCGGCAGTCCGCCCGTCAGCCGGTCGAGAATGTTGGCCTTGCCCGTGTCGTCGCCAGCCGTCCCCATGAGTGACTGCACGTCACCGCCCTCTTTGCGGGCCTTCAGAACGTCCGTTGCCCGTGCATAGCCCGGCGGCAGTCCCTCGCTGGTCTCGAAGGCGTTCAGGCGCATTGACGGCAGTTCGCGCGTTCCCTCGTCCTGACGGTCAACGCGGTCGTTGCCGGTGAAGGTATCCACGACCGACTGGCCGAGACGACCAATGGCGCTGGTGCGGGATGCGTTCCACGCAAGCGACCGCTCCATTTCCAACATCATTCGCGCTTTGGCGAGTTCCAGTTCACTGCTCACCGGCGCAACTCCTTAAGCCTGGCTGCGATGGACATCATCAACGCCGCGTCTTTTTCGATCTCACTGCCGTTCTGCTCCACAAAGTCCTGCACACCCTCCAGCGTCATGCTCGGGAGACGCTGCAAAGCTGCTTTGCCGAAGTCACTGGTTGGCGCAGACCCGGCCCGATCCATCTGGGATGCAACGCGGGCCTTCGCCCTGTCCGTCTCGGTGAACAGCGGGTTTGACCGGAGATATTCGTTGCGGACCTTCGCCCACGATTCCGACTGATCGCCCCTGAGCCATTCCGAATACCGCTCTTCCATGTCCAGCACCCGGTTGGCACGGCGCATGGCGAACTCGATGGCAAGCGCGTTGCCTTCCGGCGTGGTGAACAGGTTGGCGACGGTGTTCTGGAAGAAATCCCGGTCGCTGTCAGACATCTCACCCGAGCCGGGTTTCCGCTGGAGCAAGGTCATCTGGTTCGAGAGCTTCTGGAACAGTTCCGCCTGCGTGGTGTTGCCGGAAACATCAAGCTGAATGCCGAAGCGCTCCAGCGTCTTCTGGACGCCCAGAGCCGTTTCGCCCAGCGCGCCCGTCTTGAGCTTCGGGGCAAGTTCGGCCATGACGCGAAGGATCGGCAACTGCTCCTCGGCGGAGGCAGACAGATCGCGGTAGTCATCCAGCGTGGCTATGTCCAGCTTGCCCTGCGCTTCGGCTTTCTTCTCCATCCTGATGAGCGCCGCTTCCTCCTCGACCGTGCGCTGGTTGCCGGTCTTGACCTCCACAAGCGGGGCCTTCGGCGTGCGCGGGTCCGATTCCAGCTTGCCGGTCTTCATGTTTCGCTGTCCGACGACCTGCCCATCCGGCCCCGTGACCGTCTCGTAACGGGTTTCGTCCAGCATCTCGTTCAGCGCGTCACTCTCCAGCCCGAGCATCTGCAAGTTCTGGTCAATGTCCGCCGAGTATTCGGGGGGGAGTTCGTTCTCACCCGCAACGCCTCGCTGGATCAGGCCAGCCCGCAGGCTCGCATAGACCCCCGGTCGCTTGCCCTGTGGTGTGTTGGCCAGGATGCGCGCGCCACGCCCGAAGAATTCCGCCTTTGCTTTGGCAGCCGCGCGCTGCTGTTCGTTCAGCTTGCCCTGAAGCCCCACGATCTGCTGCGCCCGTTCCGGGTCCACAGCCATCAGACGCTTGAGCGCGCTTTCGTCGCCGCCCACGGCACCGCTCGCCAGTGCGTTGATCTGCCCCTGCTGCGCCTGTGCGGCCTGCTGGTCCTGCTGCTGCTGCATGAGTAGCTTGTTGCGGATCTGGCTGTTCTCGATGCCCTGTTGCGAGGCGGCAAGCTGCTGTGCCTTGAGCAGACCATTCGTCACATCGCCCGACTGGACGGCAAGTGCTGGTAACTGCATCAGAAAATCCCCGGATTGTTTGCCACGTCAAACGCCGCCTGCTGACTGAGCAGAACGTTCGGATTCGATGGAGCCGCGAAGTTCCGCCCGATCTGCGCGCCACTGGCGAAGGCCCCCGGCAGACCGGCAAGCGCGTTGCTCTGTGCGTTCGCGGCCCCGACGATGCCCGATGCCTGAACCGTCCCCTGGTTGGCGAATGCCTGCCCGACCTGGTTGCCCGTGTTCTGCAAGGCGTTCGCCGTGGACTGGTTGGCCGTCTGGCCGAACCCGGCGAGGTTGAATAGCTGGTTCGTGAAGTTGTTGAACTCGTCTGACGCCATGCCCTGATTGAAGCGAATGAAGTCCTTCGTTCCCGCGCCGCTGTCCAGTCTGCCCGATGCGGCGAGACGGTTTTCCAGCGCCTTGTTGCCTTCCTCCAGACGGAACTGGTAGCCGGGGCTTTCATAGAAGCCCGAGAAATCGAATTCCTCCGAACCGGGCTGGAATGTACCCGGCGCGTCGGAACCGGCGTCCACGGTCGCCACAGGGGCCACCTGACCCGGGGTGGTGTACTGAGGCTGATTGAGCAGGTTCGCCCGGATGCTTTCAGGGGTGCCGACTTCCGCCGCGACAAGATTCTGTAACTTCGCCTCGCCCAATGCGTTCAGCGTGTCCCCACCCGCGTTACCGACAAGCGTCGTGGCCCCCTGACCGCCCGTTACCGTCTGGCCTGCGTTCGGGCCGAGAATGTCGGGAACCGCACCCTGTGACGGGGTGCCGGTCTCGAAGGCAGACTGCGCCAGCGGCGAACCCGTACCAAGGAACAACCGCGACAGCATGTCCTGCGCCCCAAAGCCGATCTGCCGCGTCGGAGCCAGAAGCCGGTTCTGTGCGTTGAATGCGTCCTGCTGAAAGGCAATCTGCTTGTCGATGCCCTGGGACTGCGCCCGCGCCGCGTCCTTCGCTGCGCCCGATGCGCTGGAAGCCGATGCGAGAGACGCAGCGCCGCTGATTGCCGCGCCGCCGAGAATTGCCGCCGTGCTGCCGATTGCCATGTCACACCGCCTTCATGAAAAATGTTTCGTCCGGGCTGTATCCCCGCCGCCTGTAGAACCGGGCCATCACCTTGGCCTTGCTCTTTGCCAGCGCACCCATGCGGATCACGTCAGCACCGTTGACCGATGCCCATGCCTCGAAGGCATCCAGCAGCGCCGTACCGTCCGCGTCGGACCACCAGAAGGCTTCCTGCGCCACCTTCACGCTGGCATTGGTCCAGAGCGGCGTAATCATCCCGCCAATCACGCCCGTGACGCCCCCGTCATCCGATACGATGACAGCGCCGTTCTGCATCAGGTGCGCAATGACGTTGCCAACCGAAACCGGGTCGAACGGGGCTGCATCAACGTATTCCGTCAGCCGGTAGAACCGCTCGCCGATCTCCAGCAAAGCAGACATGTCTTCCGGCTTCGCAAAGCGGATCACGTGACCAGCACACCCGAAAGCAGGTAGTTGATCTTCGATGCAGACGCCGCGTCACCATGGATTGCATCCCCCGCGTCGAGAATGGGCAGGGTGGCAAGGTCAACCGTCTCCTTCGCCGCCACGCTCTTGTCATTCAGGAACAGCTTGGCATCCGATGCGGCAGAGCCGTTCTCCACGAAGTACAGGTTCGCCGCATAGGCCGTCGCGTCGTCGCTGTTCGTCAGGGTCAGCCCGGTGATGATGACCGTTGTGCTTGCCGGGGCGGTGTAGATCGCCGCCGTTGAAGCCGCCAACTGCCCCTGAGCCAGATTCTTTGCCGTCCGCGCCATTATCGCGTCTCCACATCGATTTCAAGATCGGCCACACGCTGCGTGAGTGCCGTGTTCTCCGCTTCCAGTGCATCAAGCCGGGCCTGCACCGCGCCGATGCGGGCAACCGCGCGACTGACCAGAAGATCGGTCACATTCAGTGCCTCGGTCAGGTCGTCGCTGGTCGCGCTGTCCGCTTCCTGGTCCGCTGCCTGCCGTTCGAGTTCCGCACGTGTCGGGAACCCCGCCGGGCCTGTGATGCGCTGCCTGCTGTTCGGGGGTGGCCTGCTCATGTCACGTCCGCATATGCGCCTATGATGTCCCGCCGCGCCGCGTCCGATACCGTCACCCGGAACACCCTGCGCCGCGACGATCCAAGCCGCGTGAACCGCACCCGCTTCGCAAACTCGCCCTGCTTGCCCAATGACTGCTGCGGCTTGAACTCGCTGAACGTCCGCCCGCCATCATCGGACCAGTCCAGCACGATCTGCGGGTCAGTTGACCCGATGGTCGTGCCGCTGTTCAGGACGAACTCCAGGTTTCGGAACTTCGCCAACCGGTTGGTCGCGTCAACGAACGGGGCCGACGTGGCAGACGAGATGATCGTCTCTGACCATTCCGTGTGCGTGTCCGTGTCCAGCTTGCCGATCTTGCCGCTCAGGGCGTCCCCGGCATAGTGATTGCCGAACGCCTCCGCGTGACAGGTCACACGCCAGTCGTTGCGGTCATACGACCCCCGGTCATGCCAGAGACCCGTTCGCGCGTCATAGACGAACGTATGCGAGCCGGGAAAGCGGAGCACATAGAACTGATGCCCGCCCTTGCTGTACGCGAAGCCTTCCGCATCGCTGATGCTGGTCAGCGCCTCGATCTGGCTTTCAATGCCGAATGTCGAGATCTGCACCGGGTCCAGCCCGTTGGCCTGCCTGACCGTCCGGTCGTTGGCCAGCCAGAAGATCGTATTGTCCAGCCTTGCGACTGATCCAGTGGCCCCGCAACCCACTTCCATCACCGCGCCCTGAATGCGCTCGAAGGGGAAGTCAACGTTGCCGCTGTTGAAAAAGAACTCGGTCGTCTGTTCCCCGAACAGGACCAACTGTCGCCGGTCGGAGACGATGGCCACCAGGTCATCCGGCGAACCCTCCGCCGAGGCAAACTCGGTCGCGTCATAGGCCAGCGGATTGTTCGTGGCGCTGATGAAGAAACTGTCGGTGCCGTCCTCGATGAAGATGAACCGGCCATCCTGCCACGCCACGTCCTTCGATGCCTTGAAGTCCGCGTCCGTGATTTCCGTCAGGCTTGAAGACGTGGCCACCCATCCCCGCGAACCGGAGAGAATGACCCAATTGGTTCCGTCATGCGCGTGACGACAGGGGTTGCCGTCATCGTTGATGGTGCCGAGGTTCGTTGTTGCCCCGGCGCTGTCGATGCGCCAGACGGTCGTATCCACCACGGCATAGAGATAATCGCCCATGGCCTGCATGGCCCGGACCACCTGACCGCTCAGATCCACGAAGGCCGCAACGCCGTCCGTCCCGAGCAGCGTGACAGGCTCCGCCGGGTTGTCGGGGTTGTTCTCCGCGAAATAGTTCAGCAGCCGTTGTGCCTGCGCCGGAACGGCCTTGGACTGGTACGACTGACGGGCGAAGATGACCGCAGGCATCAGAAGTATTCAGCCCGGATCGGTTCGCCGGTCGTGTCCCGCTTTGCCGTCAGTGCCACCAGCCGGGTATATGCCGGGGTTGCTTCGCTGCGAAGCTCCGCGCGTAGCTGTGGGTCCACTTCGAACGCCTTGGCTACCCTGAATGCCACAAGGGCCTTGAACGGCTCCACAACGTCATCAGGGACGGCGCTGGTGGCCCAATAGCTGATGCCGTCCGCAACCAGTTCCTCGTTCAGCCGTTCAATGGCGCTGTCCACGCGGGACGCATCTGCCGCCGATGGCGTTTCCCCCGCCGCCACAACGGCAAGGTCTTCGAGGACCTCATTCCTGATCTGTGCTTTTGCGACTGACACGGCGGACCTCCGCAAAGTGGTTGTTGCCCCTGAGCTTCGAGATCAGGAAGGCGTCCTTGACTTCCACCGGCTCACCCAGCGGGAAGCGATGGCTGAACAGCGTGACCGCTTCCGGGTCCGACTGTCCGTTTCCGATGAACTTGAACTTCATGGGATCAGGGGCGACCCGAAAGCCGCCCCCTCAACCTCAGACCGTGAAGGTGCTGTCGATGAAGTACAGCACGACAACCGTCAGGGTGCCGGTGCCGCCTGCATTCGCCGCCACATTGGCCTCCACCTGGATGGTGGTCTCCGCAGCAAACTTCTTCGGGCCGCCCGTGTAGAGCACACCGGAGAAGGGGTAGTGAATGCCCACTTCCGGCTTGATGCCTGCCACCGCATCGCCGGTCCAGACGCCGAGATTGCCGAAGCCGTCCGGGTCCGCAGCATCGGTACCGTTGGCAGCCCAGCCCACGTCCATATCCAGCGCCTCGGTGCCGGTGTCCAGATCGTCGCCGTACACCCAGCCCATGACCACAACGGCGTTCGCCGGAACCTTGCACATCTCGAAGATGTCGCCGTCCTCGACGTTCGCAGCCAGTTCATAGGTGCCGGTGGCAACCTTCAGGTTCCCCGCCATGCCGTCGCCAGCAACGGGGAAGGTGGATGCCGCCCGTGTGGCGGTCAGAGTTTCAGCAGCCATTGTCATGGCCTCCTGTGTCTTGAGAGAGAAAAGGGGCCAAGGTTTCCCTCAGCCCCTAGTCAGATCAGGAATCCGCGACCGCCGCGAAATACCCGGTAGCAACGCCGTGGTCCTTCAGGTCGCCGGTGTCACCCGAACCCGAACCGAAGGTCAGCTTCTCCACGCCGTACATGGCCGAAACCGCACAGCCGTGCTTGAAGCCGTAGTCGAAGACCTCGGTCGTGGTGCGCCAGCGCCTCGCCCACGCAAAGCCCAGGGCCTGCGCGCCACAAAAGTAGATCGGGCCGACATCGATGCCGGAAGCGCCGACGCCGGAGATAACCCCGATGTCATCGACTTCCTTCACGACGATGCCGTCCCAGACCAGATCCCCGCCTTCGAAGAGCTTGTTGTTCTGTTCGCGAAGCTGCACGTCTCGCTGCGCCTGAATGATGGTCGAATCATTCTTCAGGTCACGGAAGACACGCGGGTTGGCATAGGCGACGAAGTACCGGCGATTGCCACCAGCCACGCGGATCGGCTTGATCTTCGGGCTGGCCGTCAGGGCGATACGCTTCAGAAGCGACAGGGCCGACGCCGTGAGGGTGTCGTTCGTGCTGTCGATCTGAGCCAGCGCCGCCGAATGGTCGTTGCTGGCGTTGTTGGCGACAGCCGCGCCAAACAGCACACGGTCGGAGTTGTCAACCAGCCAGGCGTCCTTGTTGGCCTCGGAAGCCGAGCCATAGGCAGTGCCGTTGATGGAACCCAGGGCCTCGATGATCAGATCGCGCTGGTCTTCCATTGCCCAGTCCATCAGCGTCGGCTTGGCCGCATTGCGCAGGCTGATTGCCGACTTCTGCTCTTCCTCTTCATCGACACGCACACCGTTGCGACGGGTGGTGACGGTGACGCCGTGCGAGCGGCTGGTCAGGTCTTCCTCGTTGCCTTCCAGCGTACCGTTGCCGGTGACGCCGCCATTCGTCAGGCGGTTGACCAACGCATAGTTGATCTGGTTGCCCTTCTTGGTGGTGAGGTTTTCCTTGACCTGGATGATCGAGGTTTCGCCAGTACCCATGGCCGCCTTGAAGGGCGATTCCTGGATGTACTCACGGAAGAACTTGTCGTCCCACTGTTCGACAACAAGTCCGGTAGCTGCATTGGTCTCCGCCATTGGGGAGCCTCCATGAAAAAAGACCCCGGTCAGGGGGCCTTACTTGAGAAGATCATCCAGCGGTGTTGGGCCGCTATAGCCGCGCGTTCCCGGCGGTTTCGACGGCACGTCCGACATGTCAGTCGGTTGCTGGATGGGTTGAGTGGCCTTCAGTTCGGCCATGAGTTCGGCTTTCAGCGCCTCGCGCGTCTTGGCCTTCCAATCGTCAAGGTTTCCGATCTCTGCGATCTGCGTATGCTGCTCATGCCACTTCAGAACGAACCCGTAAGGGTCTCGCACCTGCATGGCCTGCTGCTGCATCGCGGGGTTCTGGCGCACTGCCTCCGCCCACGCTTCGACAGCCGCGTCAACTGCCTGATCGCCCTTCGCCTGCCGGTGAATCATTTCCGACATGTTCAGGCGTTCATTCAGAATCCGCTGGTCAACGGTCTGTTGCAGGGTGCGGTAGGCCCCTTCCGGGTCTTCGAGCGGGTCGGGAGCCGGTTGGGCTTCCTTCTGCGCCTTCAGATCCTTCCAGAACTGCTCCTGTTCCTCCAACGCCTGCCGCTTCCGGCGTTCGGCCAGCAATGCGGCTTCGGGAACCATCTTCTCGGTGGTCGGCGGCACCACTTCTTCAGAAGCTTCCTCTGCTTTCGCTTCGGGTGCCTCTTCGCCCTTTTCCGGCGGCTCAGGCTCAGTGGCCTTCACCTCTTCCTCCGGCTGTTCAGGTTCCTTGTCGTCGAGAATGTCCTGCAAATCGCTCATCGGTTTTCCTCAAACGCCCGTCATGGTCGGCGGCACCATCAAACGCCCGTTCCCCGGCGGCGGGTCTCATACGGTCTGCGCTCTTGCATCCGCGTAATTCTTGGCAGCAGCGCTGATGTCCTTGAGCGCGCTCGCATTGGTTTCCTTGACTTCAGCCTCGGTCTTGGCGATCTCCGCCATAGCACCGCGCTTCGCCAGTTCCTGCTGTTCCTGCATTGCCTGCGCCTGCTCCGGCGACTGCCCGCCACGCATCCGGTCAAGCAACTGCTCCCGGTTCCGAAGGCCCGGCATCATCTCGATCAGCACATCAGGCGGGAACTGCACCCCGGCCTGCGCCAACTGCACCACCCGGTCGAAGTTCTCCGCCATGATGGTGATGGTGTCCGGCGCATCCTCGACAATGATGTCAACGTCCAGGTCCGCCAGGGTGTTCACGCTGACCATCTGCTGCGACCGTGGGTCCTGCTGCGCCAGCGCCATGATCTGCTGCTGTTTCGCGGGCGGTTCGTTGGCAATCTTCTCCTGCAACAGTTCGATGGCCGGAACCTGCCGATTGAGACCCACGAAGCGCATGTTGCGCTCGTCATCCGTCACCCTGATCCAGCGTTCCTCGGTCCAGAACTGCTGTACCCGGTCCCAAATCGCCCGGTACATGCGGATATTGAACCAGCGCAGCCGATCAAGCAGCGTGGCAATCTCGGTCTGCCCGCCCTGCTGTGATGCCAGGATGGCCCGGCCCGATGTCGATTCACCTGCCCGCCCTGTCAACGCAGCATTCGGACCCATCTGGTCCATGTCCGCCTTGATGTCCGCGAGCAGGTTGAAATGGCCAACGATTTCCTCGTTGTTCGGCATCGGTTCGAAACGCTTGCCGGGATTGACCTTGATCAAGCCGTCCGGCTTGGCCAGTTCCCGCCTTGCCGCGCGCTCATCCTGCACCGCGCCATCGTCCATGATGATCTGCCGGGCAATCAGGTTGTGCAGCAGCTTCGACCGGCGCTTGTTCACCTCGTCCTGTAGCGGGCGCATGTCCCTGACCACGCCCTGACGCTCGTTATCGCGCTGCACGTAGGCCGAGACCAGAATCAGCGGACAGGCCGTCCCATCCTCTGTCTGGAAGGGTGACGGGCCGCTCTTGATGAGCACGTTCGCCGTGAACTGCGCAAACGACCAGTTGCCTGAGCCATCACGATACCAGCACGTGACGATCTTCACCCGCTTGCGCTTGTTGCCGTGAATCCACCGGGGCTTGTCGTCGTATGTCTCGCCCTGCCCACGCCCCTGAAGGTCTGCCGACATCTCCAGCTCGCGCGCACTGTCCGGGAACTTCGCCTTGGCAACCTCAAAGTCCATCCACACGATTTCACCCATGTACCGCGCGTCGGAGAAGTCATGCCGTGCGCTGGTCGGGTCATAGAACAGCCGGTCCCAGGGGATCAGACGCAGGGCAACCTCAACCTGCCTCTTGCGGTTCCGCTTGACCTCGACAGCCGCGCCGCCGAAGCCTTCGACCAGCATGTGTTCCCATACGTCCGACCTGATGCCGTCGCCGTTCTGGTTCTCCCAGACATAGCGCAGGGCGTCCGTTGCAGCCTGTGAGGCGTCTTCATCCTGTGGGTTGCGCGGGAACGCCTTCGGGTCCGTCCGCTTGATCTTCTCCAGCCCCGTCAGATAGTCGATCTTGCGCTTGATGCGGTTGTCGGTCGTGACCGGCTGGCCACGCTGCTTCAGTGTGCGGACCTCGGCATCGGTCCACTGCACACCGTCGTAATAGTTCCGGTCCAGTTCGGAACGCTTGCGAGGCTCAATGGTGGCGTCTTCCGCCTCTTCCACCCATTCCGTGAGCATGGACAACAGCGCATCGTCTTTCATGCCGTTCTCCAATCCGATTCATCAATGTCATCGTCCAGCAGGCGCGCCCAGCGGTCCCGCTTCGGTTTCGTGTCTGGTCGATCCCGACCACCCGACACAAGGTCATCCAGCATCCGGCCGAACAGGCTCAGAACGTCTACCTGGTCGTCATGCTTTGCAGCCGGGAAGCTCAGTAGCTCCGCCATCAGATCAGCCAGCCACGGGGCGTTGCGGGGCAGATACACCTTGCCCATCGCTGCCCGCGCCTGGAATGACCGCGCCCGCGTCGGCTTGTCCGCCGTACTGACGAACTGTTCCCGCGCGCCATACACCTGTCGTTCCCGTTGTCGCTTCTCGATGAAGGGGCCGACCGACTTGACGATCTGCCCTTGTTCTTCTGCCCAATTGAGCGTCTTCCACTGGTCCATCAGGTCCAGGAATGCCTCGATCCACACGTCCGGCGAATAGCGCCCCCGCCACCAGTCCAGGACGAACAGGTTGTCGTCCGCATCCACGCCCATGACGCCGTGAACCGTGAAGTCACCCTTGCCCTCGGATACCGCGTAGTCGCTGGCACCGTAGGTCCGCAGATGCTTCGGCGGCTCGTCGTACCAGCGGAACCAATCCCGCTTGAAGAACAGCCCCTCGTCCGGTGCCGGTGACTGCTGGTAGAGTGCCGACCAGTCCCGAACCGGCAGAGCCGCCTTGATCCGTGCCAGCCGCTTCTGGTCGAACCGCTGCGGCCATAGGGCCTTTCCGTCATCATCGATCGCGGGCAGGTTCAGAACGTCCCAATGGTCCCCGCCGCGCTTCATTTCCTCCAGCAGGTAGCCTGCAAGGTCGTCTTCGTGCCACCGCGTCTGGATCAGCACCATTGCGCCGTTCGCGGATAGCCGCGTGTAAGCCGTGGAGCCGTACCAGCCCCGGATCATTTCCCGTCGCCGCTCGCTGTCCGCTTCTTCCCGGTCCTTGATAGGGTCGTCAATCAGGAAGATATCCGCACCGCGCCCCGTGATGGCCGTCCCGACACCCGCAGCCACGTAACCGCCGCCGTCTGTCGTATGCCAGCGGTTCGCCGCCGTGCTGTCCTGCGCCAGGTCCAGACCGGGAAACACGTTCCGGCATTCCGGAGACCGGGCAATGTTCCTGACCTCCCGCCCGAAGTCGTTGGCCAGATCCGAATTGTACGAAGCGCCGATGATCGACAGCTTCGGGTTCTGCCCCAGTGCGAAGGCCGGGAAGCGTCGTGACGCCAGTTCCGACTTGCCATGACGCGGAGGCATGAATATCGCCAGCCGGTCGATCTCGCCACGAATGACAGCCTCCAGCTTCGCGGCAATCAGCTTGTGATGGGGAGCCGGTTCGTAATCCGGCTTCGTGTACTCAGTGAAGGCGATCAGGCTTTGACGGGCTGTCCTGCGTCGCAGCAGTTCCGTCGCCGCCTGTGCGGGCAATACGTTCGAGTTCGGCATCGGTGAGCATTTCAAGTGGCGCTCTGCTGCTCTCAACGACAGTGGTCTCTTTCCACTGCGCCTGTGTCTTCAACCAGAAGATCATCGCAGTCGTGTCGCCCGAAAGGCACTTCTTGTATAGCGTTCCGCAAACCGATGCGTTGGCCTTCGCCTTCGCCAGATCCAGTTCGTCCCGATACCACTTGCGCAGGGTTTTCGCGTCGATACCAAGTACGTCAGCCACGATCTCCTGCGGGGTGCCGACCATCGTGTGCATCTGCACGGTCTGGCGCGTTGCCTCTGTCGGTTCGTGTGCTGGCCTGCCTGTTTTGCTACGCGGCATCGGCTGTTGCCTTTTCTAGACGGGAAGAACGCATGGCGTCATATGTCTCCCCTGTCGATTCAAGCGTTGCCTGTTGGCCTGTGAAGTCCTGCCATCGCTTGATGATGACGTCGCAGTAGGATGGATTGAATTCCATCGCCAAACAATTTCGGTTGGTTTTTTCGCAAGCTATCAATGTTGATCCTGAGCCAGCAAAGAAATCTGCGACCAAGCCAACGCTGTGATTTAGAATGGCTTTTTCCGCCAAGGCCACCGGTTTTTGGGTTGGGTGAAAGTCGTTCCTTGCGTCACGCTTCAGGTCCCAAATTGTAGTCTCTGTGGTTGCACCACACCATTTTAACGTTTTCCCTTTCGGCTTCCAATATAAGCAAGGTTCATGGCGCTGTTTGTATTGAGCGTTCATGGCCGCATATTTGGCATTCGTTTTGTGCCATATGATTAGAGCATGTATCTCCCCGACACATGAAACGGCGTTGTAAAGTTCAACCGGCTTAGTGCCAGCAAACCAAGTGTAGCACGGGCCTTCGCAAAAAGCCGCTATGATCGGAATTACATCAGTGTAAATTGCCGCGCTGTCGTCGTTGGCCAGCCTTTCGCGCTTTCGCTTGATGTTGACGTCTCCGCTATGAAAATGGCCGCCCTGATAATCTACCCCATACGGCGGATCGGTAAACACCATGTCCGCCTTCCCCCCATTCATCAGCCGCTCCACCGCGTCAATGCTGGTGCTGTCCCCGCACATCAACCGATGCCGCCCCAGCAGCCACACGTCGCCCTCAACCGTTACAGGCGTCTCTGGCACGTCGGGGACCTCGTCCTCGTCTGTCAGGCCCTCCGTAGGCTCTGCCAGCATGTCCGCTATCTCGTCCAGATTGAAGCCGGTCAACGTCAGGTCGAATTTCATGTCCTGAAGGTCGGTGAATTCCAGCTTGAGCAGGTCAATGTCCCAATCGGCAAACTCGGCCACCTTGTTCACACTCAGCCGGAATGCCTTGATCTGCGCATCGGTCATGTCGTCAGCCAGGACCACGGGTATCTCGGTCAGCCCCAGCTTCTTTGCCGCCTTCAGTCGCAG
>JGI11705J14877_10001169_pt1 | contig 15236 bp, 14 predicted proteins | sample Etolaghawater15m_FD_14877 | JGI IMG/M metagenome (IMG submission 14877) | reverse complement strand
TGGCTTTTTCTTTGCAGAGTGATAGAGTCTTAGAGCATTACAAAGATCATGTAGTTCCTCTTTGTAAGAGCGAAGATCATCTCCAAAACTAGCACGAAAATCAGGAAACAAAACTACTTCGCGTTTAAAAAACTTAGCGACACTCTCTAATGAGTGTGCCTCTTTTAAGTCTTCACATATGAGAATCTCTAAGTTGTCCTTAGGAGAATTTTTAAAATAGTTAAAAAGGGTAGCTTGGGACATTATCTTCTTTTCTTTAGGATTTTGAGAGGTCTTTTTGTATCACTGCAGGTGTTGCATCAATCTCTTTGACTACAGAAGAACCCTCAAAAATACCTTTTGACTCTATAATAAGTTCATTTGACACTATTTCACCAATCATATGTCCAGTAGATTTTATCTCTACTCTTTGTGCGTCCACACTTCCCTCTATAAAGCCCTGCACTACAACTCTTTGTGCAACTACTGTACCTTTTACATGTCCATTTTTACCGATATTGACCTCTTTTGAGGAGTTAATACTTCCATCGAGTTCACCATCAATATAGAGATTACAATTAAGTTCTAATTCTCCTTTAATTTTTGCACCGGCTGTAATGATTGTTGTGTTTGAGTCGGTAGTGAGACTTGCAGATGAACTGTCGCCATTATTAAAGATTGCCATGGTATTTTTTTCTCCTTTTCGAATATTTCATTATAATTTTCCACACTCCACTTAATAAACCAAAATGGATTTACAATACGATGCAAAAACCGTATCTCATAGTGAAGATGAGGACCGTTACTTATGCCTGAATTGCCAGTATATGCGATTAAATCGCCTTTTTTTACAAATGAGCCAGATTTTACCACAACTTTGTTTAAGTGCCCAAAGTATGACTTAAAACCATAAACATGTTCTAGTATGACTAATCTTCCAAAACCACTTTTATTATGAAGTCCTGCAAACTCAACGATAGCATCAGCAGTCGCATACACTGGAGTATTCATCTTCGCTTTCATATCAGAGCCACGATGAAACTCATTTCTTTTAAGTGTTGGATGCATTCTATTTCCAAATTTACTTGTGATTCCATGATACTCAATAGGCGAACCATTAGGAATGAGTTGTAGAAGCGTAGCGCGATGCTGAGAGTTTACTTTTGTATTATTTACTCTCTCTTGCAGGGACATATCTTCAGCCGATGACATACCTATAAGCATTTCAATTTCACTGAGTGAGTCTGAGAGTTCATCAAGTTCATTTTTCTTATACTGAAGCTCAAAGTTAGTATCTTTCATACTCTCTTGCAAAAATCTGTTTTTCTCTTGAAGTTTCGTATAGGCACTCTCTATACTCAGTTTTTTCTCTTGCATTTTATCGACACTATAGTCTAGATACAAGATAGCAGCAACTGCTATTAAACCGACAGTTCCTAAAAAACTCAATGCGTAAACAAATGCTTTTTTTACAAAACGATGTACATTAAACTGTTTTACACCATTTTCATCATGAATAGTAATGGTAAAGTGCTTATCCATTATACACCCTCAAAAACTCTTCAACAACACTAAAAGACCCAAATACTAAATAATCCATATCATCCTTAACAGTCTCAAATTGGTAAAATTTATATCCCAATTCATCTAAAGTGGCTCTCATCTTCTCTGGAGACTCAATGCGGGACTCGTCTACATCAATAATCTCGATATGCTTTATAATTGGTCGCAAAATACTCAAAATTTCTCTATAGTCTTTATCTTTATAGCTATTATAAACTAAAATGTATTGTTTCATCATTAATGAGTTTACTATCTCATGCGCAGCTAAAACATTATGTCCAACATCTATGAGAACATTATCTTTAAAATTAGAGAGTCGTCCAAAGAGTCTTGAATCTTTAAAATTTTCAACACTGTACTCTATCTTTAAAAAATTCAGTGCTGCTATACTTAAAGAGAGATTCTCCTGTAAATAATTTGGTAAGACTAGCTTTTTAGATATCTCTTGTATCTTTATGAAATCTTGTGGTAGCAAAAACTCTTGAGAGTCATAAATGCAGAGACTCCTCTCTTTTGCTATAGTTTTTGCTACTTCCATAACCTGCTTATCTTGTTGCTTTGCTATGATAGCACTCTTTTGTATGGCGTTTAACTTCGTAGTTGCAATTTTTTCAATAGTATCACCTAAAAATGCCTCGTGGTCTTTGCCTATAGGAGTTACAAGAGTAAGTATGTTAGCAAAGACTGCAGTTGCATCATGCTCGCCACCAAGACCAGCCTCTAAAACAAGATACTCACAATCTCTATAGACCAAGATTGCCAAGAGTGTTGTGTACTCAAAGTAACTCAGCGAATCTGCATCTTTTTTTGACAAGATGCTCAGGAGCGACTTATGTGCAGACTCTAGAGTATCACTTTTAACATTTACACCATTAAGCCAAATTCGCTCATTAAATTCTACTATATGAGGAGAGCTATAGTGTCCAACACGATAGCCAAGAGAGTAAAGAGCAGTTGCTAAAAAACGCCCTGTTGTTCCCTTGCCATTTGTACCTACTAAATGAATTATTTTTGGAAGTTTAAGTCTCTCTTTGACTGTTGCATATACACGAGGCATACGACTATAATCAATCTCATCATAGTAGAGTGGCTTTGCATTTAAGAAACTCTCTAGCACCTTTATTTTTTAGACTCCACTCTATTTCTACCCTCTTGTTTTGCCTTGTAGAGATACTCATCAGCAGAGTTAACTGTTGCTTTAAGTGATGTATTGCTTTTTCGCTCACTTACTCCAGCACTCACAGTAACTTCTATGCGTTTTCCCCTATATATAAAACGTGCTTTTTCAACATGCTGTCTCACTTTTTCAGCAAATACAACACCACCTCTTGTATCGGTGTCACTTAAAATTGCTAAAAACTCTTCTCCGCCAAAACGCCCTACTATATCTACCATTCTATACTCTTTTTTGAGCCTCTTAGCAAAGGCTCCAAGCACAGCATCGCCTGCTTCATGTCCAAAAGTATCATTCACATCTTTAAAATGATCTAGGTCAAACATAACAATAGAGTAGTTTCTTCCATAACGCTGAAACTCTGCTTCTTTCATCTCCATAAATTCATCTAGTGCACGCTTGTTGTAGAGTTTTGTTAAAAAATCCTCTTTTGACTCTTTTTTTGCTGCTTCTAACTCCTGCTCAAGCTTGTTAACACGAATACTTAAAGCTGTAACTTCCTCTGAATGCCCCTTTAAGTCTTTACTTAAGAGTTGTGTATTCTCTTCTAGTGCAACAGCAATTGTAAAGAGTTTTTTATGGGCTGCTTTAAAATCTATTGTTGACTCTACACTGTAGTACTCTAACTCTTTTTTTATATCTTGTATCTCTTGTGTTGATGAGTTTGAACATTCAATCATATCTATGAGACGTAGTGAGAGTTTATCTAAAACACCATCTATAGACTTTATCATCTCATTAACACTCTCTTTGTCAAGTGCTATTCTAAGTGATATCGCTGCTTTTATGTCACTTTCGATGCTTGAACTCTCCAAAAGTTCTGGGTTTATTCTTATATTCTCACTTATATCAGCAATTGTATCGTTAACACTTGATGCTATTGAAGGTACCAGAGAAGCTATCAGAAGTCTAGCTATTTTATCTAGGTCTGTAGCACTCTTGAGAGTAGTGCTATTTAGCGGGAGACTTATGTTTGATATTGTCTCTTTAAGATTAGTAGTATCGACTTTTCCAAGGCTACTTAAGGTTTGTAAAAAAGTATCATCATATGTCGCAATAAAGTTTACCCATCTTTGTCTAAAAAGGTCAATCTGTTCTGCTTTTGCAGGAGAGTCTAAAAGCTCTAAACTCTTTTGAGCGAGTTGTGATGCTTCTGCATTGTGTAAAACTTCTACAACTTGAAGTATACGTTTAGTCAGAAGTGTCTGTGCTTCAAGCATATCAGAACAGAGTGAGGAGTTTGTACGATTAAGTTTAGAAATTAAAAAACGCACAAACTCTGACATAGTTTTAATTCTATAATTTTCTAAATCTTTTTGAAACTCTTTGTTAAGTGTTTTAGAAAATCTCTCTATATGATTACAATCTTCTGACTGCATTCCTGCTTTTGTAGCCTCTTTACAAAAGGCTTCTGCATAAAAATCCGGAGTAAGTAATTTTCCCTCTAGTTTGAGTCTTTTAATTGCATTATTAATGATTGTCTGAATGGTCATACCTTACTCCTTGCTTTTTCTAGAGCCCTCAGCTGAGACCTGTGCGACAAATGAAGCAATAGCTTTCGTCGCACTGAACTTAATGGCATCAAATCTCTCTTGATCTGTTATAACAGCATTTGGATCGACTGCAAAATCATATGTACCATTTGAGGTATAGCGCTTTTGCTTCTCTTTTGTAGTTCGTACTATAGTGAGGGTAATTGTAGCACGATAACCAACAATAAAACCATTTGTATCATACTGCACAGGTGTATATATAGGAGGTGATATACTAAAATCTAAATGAGAATCTCCATACCCTCTAGAAACCAAAGAGGAGCGAAATATCTCTATAACTGCACTATCAACAGCATCTTTAATAACAACAGTGTTTTCAGGATCTTGTGAGGATATAACTATACTTGTACTTACTTTTTCGCCCATAACTACTCTTGAGTACTTTGAACTAGGTTTGTACCCACAAGCTACAAAAGAGATGAGTAAAAAACTCATAAANAGTTTTGTAAAAAGCTGTGAGTAAGCAAACATATTTAGCCTTTAATCACAATGTTTACAAGTTTTTTAGGGACTACTATCTCTTTTACTATCTCTTTATCTTCTAACCATTTTGATACAACTTCTTTTGCAGCTGTTAAAACATCCTCTTGTGAAGCATCTACTGCTACTTCGACTTCACCTCTGCGTTTGCCATTTATAGAGATACCAAGCATAATGCTATCTTCAACAAAGACCTCTTCAATAACTTCTTGAGTAGACAAGTTATTTAAAGAGAAGTATGTATTTGAAATCTCCCAACAAATATGTGGGATAACAGGCTCCATAATAGAAGCTAAAACCCAGTAACCCTCACTCCAAACATCTGCATTTGATTGTGCATTTAGAGCATTCATCGCTTCCATAACACCGGCTATCATAGTGTTAAATGTGTATCTCTCTTCATAGACTTCATTCGCACGCACAAGTGCTTCATAGACTTTTTTACGAGCGAACTTCTCCTCTTTAGATAAAGAGCTGTGATCTATAACTGGTTTTGTAGTTGTTGCCACAATGTTTGAGCTTCTGTCATAAAATCTTTTTATAAACTTATAAGCTCCATCTACACCACTGTCATTCCACTCAAGCTCTTGTGTTGGAGGAGCTGCAAAAAGAATAAAAAGTCTTGCTGTATCTGCTCCGTATTTTGCGATGATAGCATCTGGGTCTACTGTGTTACCCTTAGACTTTGACATTTTTGCACCATCTTTAAGAACCATTCCTTGTGTTAAAAGCTTCTCAAAAGGCTCATCAAACGCCAAGTAACCTAAATCACGGAAAACTTTAGTAAAAAACCTTGCATAAAGGAGGTGAAGGATGGCATGTTCAATCCCACCAATATAATGGTCAACTCCCATCCAGTACTTAATCTGCTCTGCTGAAAATGCCTCTTTTTCCCAGTTTGACTCAGATGCACAAAAACGCAGGAAATACCATGAAGACTCTACAAAAGTATCCATTGTATCTGTTTCACGAAGTGCATCTTTACCACATGATGGACATTTACAATGCTTCCAAGTAGGATGATTCTCTAGTGGATTTCCCTCACCTGTAATCTCTACATCTGAAGGAAGTGCTATAGGAAGATTCTCTTTTTTCTCCATCACGATTCCACAATCGTCACAATGTACAAAAGGAATAGGCGCACCCCAGTAACGCTGACGAGAGACACCCCAATCTTTTAGTTTATAGTTTGTCGTTTTCTTACCAATCTCTTTTTCTTCAAAGAGTTTGATGATATTGTACTGAGATTTTTTAGAGTTCATTCCATCAAATTCACCAGAGTTAAAAAGCTCTCCAACTTCAGTAAACGCAGCCTCACTTACATCAGATTCAGCATCAAAAGGTTTAATGACTGTATTTATAGGCAAATCATACTTTTTAGCAAAATCATAATCTCTCTCATCATGTGCAGGAACAGCCATAACCGCCCCACTTCCATAATCCATAAGAACAAAGTTAGCTATCCAAACAGGAACAGATTTCCTGTAAGAGGATGGAGTACATCAAGACCAAGAGGAAGTCCTAGTTTTACTTTTTGTCTATCTATGCTTGAAGTGTTTTTCATACTGTGGATTTGAGCGATGATATCATCATCCAAAAGTTTGTTCTCAATCATATAAGTAACTATTTTGTGTTCAGGTGCAAGGGCAGTATAAGAAACGCCGTAGATAGTGTCAGGTCTTGTTGTAAAAACATCAAAACCATCAAACGCAGCGTTTAGTTTTGTTTTACTCGTCTCATCAAACGCCAGGTCAAACGCCAAGCCATTTGATTTTCCTATCCAGTTCTCTTGCATAGTGAGAACTTGTTTAGGCCAACCATCTTCTAGTTTTTTCAAATCATTAAGAAGCTCGTCTGCATACGCTGTGATTTTAAAGTAGTACTGGTTCATATCTTTTTTAACGATCGGAGTATCACATCTCCAACAACAGCCATCAACAACCTGCTCATTTGCTAAAACTGTCTGGTCATGTGGACACCAGTTAAGCATACCTTTTTCGCGGTATAAAAGTCCCTTATTGAACATATCTATAATGAAACCCTGTTCAAACTTTGTATATAACTCATCAGAAGTAGCCATCTCGCGTTTACGAGAAAAAGAGAAACCTAAAGAGTAGAACTCATTTTTCATGTAGTCGATGTTGTCATAAGTCCAACCTTTTGGGTGTGAACCATTTTTGATAGCTGCATTTTCTGCAGGCATTCCAAAACTATCAAATCCAATAGGATGAAGAACATTTTTGCCTTGTTGACGGTGATGACGTGCAAGTGCATCACTAATCGAGTAATTTCTTACATGTCCCATATGTAAACGCCCACTAGGAAAAGGAAACATACTTAGGATGTACTTTTTCTCTTGGGTAAAATCTTCACTTGGCTCAAAACTATCGTTTTTCTTCCAATACTCTTGCCATTTTGTTTCTATCTCTGCTGAACTATATTCCAATTAACTTTCCTGCTACAAAATTCTTACATATAAAAGAGTCATACAAGCTACCTTGTATCAATATTTTATATCCCTTAAACTCTAGACTCCACAAAGAATCTAGAACTAGTATTGCTTAAATAGTTTAGTACTCTTCATGTGTTTTAGAGCTCTCAATGTACACTAGACCCATAGAAAAAATATTTGCTATTAGTGCTCCAATAGCGAGTGCTATTGCCCAGCTATTATCTCCAACAATAACTAAAAACACGAATGCCGGTATGAGGTGCAAATCTGCAACTAACGAAGATGCCAATAGTTCAGCTGCTAATAAATTTCTTACACCAATTTTTAAAATTGTACTTATTAAGTTTACACTTGCTGCTACAAAAAGTGATGTAGCTGTATTTTCATACAAGAAACCTGCTATTGATGTTAAACTCATTAATGAGAAGAACACATATATTACTTTACCCCAATCCATACAATTTCCTTAATTTATTTCACAAATGAAGGAGTCCTTCATTTTATACTTCATGGAAGGAAAAACCCTTTCCCTTCGCTCACTCCACTTCAGTGCTTTTTACTTCTCACCACTTGTTTTAAAGAGTAAATTTTCAGTTTGAATTATAGCGAAATTACATCACTCCAGATTCATACTGTTGACGCATTCTCTCTTTTTCTGCTTCTCTTTTTGCTTTTGCAGCAAGTTTTACATGGTAGTTTTTCACATCAAAACCAAACCATAGTAAAATAGGTGATGCCACAAAAATAGAAGAGTATGTACCTACAATTACACCAACAAGAAGTGTAAATGCAAAAGCATGAATAATCTCTCCACCAAACATAAAGAGTGTGAAAACAACAAAGAATGTCGTAAGTGAAGTAAGTGTTGTACGCGCTAAAGTTCTTGTTACAGACTCATTGATAATGTCTTGTAAATCAGTACCCTTAGACTTAGTAACACCCTCACGAATACGGTCAAAAACGATGATAGTATCGTTAAGTGAGTACCCAAGAAGTGTAAGCAGTGCTGCAAGTACATCAAGGTTCACATCAAGACCAACTAGAGTAATCGCACCAAGAGCGATGGAGACATCATGTACAAGTGCTACTATAGATGCAACAGCAAAGCGCCACTCAAATCTAAACGCCACATATATTAAGATACCTATAGTTGCTAAAATAAGTGACATAATCCCTTTTTCTTTTAGCTCAGCACCTACAGTTGGTCCAACTATATCAACTCTACGAATCTCATAGTTTCCAGTTCCTTTAAGGGCTTCGCGCGTTACATCACCAATATCAGTAGTTACATTTCCCGTAGTTGTTTTCATACGAATGACAACCTCATCAGGTGAGCCAAATTCACTAATAGAAGCACCATCAAAGAGTTTATCAGTTTTTAGTTTTTCACGCATTGCATCAATAGGTGCAGTTGTGTCATATTTTACTTGAACAACAGTTCCACCAGCAAAGTCAACACCATAGTTAAGCCCTTTTGTTGCTAAAAGTGCATATGAAGCAAGTACTAAAAGAATAGAAAAAACCATAGCGAACTTTGATTTTCCCATAAAATTAAAGGTTTTTGTGTATTTAAAAAATTCCATGATTATCCTTTAATCCCAAACCACAAACGGTTATTTTTACTTTTTGAGATTTTACTCTCTAACATCTGGTAAACGCCATGTGTTCCAAGTATAGCGGTAAGCATAGAAGCTAAAATACCTATACTCATAGTAATAGCAAAACCTTTGATAGCACCTGTTCCATAAGCATAGAGAACCACAGAGGCTATAAGTGTCGTAATGTTGGCATCTAAGATTGCTCTCATGGCGTTTGCATATCCATCTTCTATGGCTTTATGCATTGACTTACCCTCATAGATAAGCTCACGAATACGCTCAGAGATAATGACATTTGCATCTACAGCCATACCAACAGTTAATACAATTCCCGCCATACCAGGAAGTGTTAAAGTTGCTCCAAAGAGACTCATAACAGCTAAGAGTATGAACAAGTTTGCTACAAGTGCAATGTTTGCAATAACACCCGCTAAACGGTAGTAAAAAACCATGAAGATAATTACAAGAACAAAACCACCTACAAGAGCCACAAGAGATGCTTTGATACTATCTGCTCCAAGACTAGGACCAACTGAACGCTTCTCCATTAAGTAAATAGGTGCTAAAAGTGCACCAGAACGAAGAGCAATCGCTAAATCTTTTGCTTCCATAACAGTGTAGTTTCCAGATATCTGACCACTTCCTCCACCAATACGTTCATTGATGTTTGGAGCAGAGTAAACATGCCCATCCAAAACAACAGCCAAACGCTTTCCTACACTACGACCAGTAAAATCACCAAAGATTTCAGCACCCTCTGCGTTTAACTTGAAGTTAATAAGAGGACGATTGTTTTGATCGAAACCCATTGAGGCATCTGTGAGCATTCCACCATCTAAAATAGGAATTTCACGTACAAGATACTTAATCTCAGGATTTTTCACATCGGGCAAGATAATGTCACCATAAGCCGCTGCATCTGCATTGCTCATGTTATAAACGCGAGCATTTCTCTCTTCATCAACAGCCATAAGCTCAAGCTTCGCAGCACGTGAAATAAGTTCACGTGCACGCTGCTCTTCCTCTTGTGTTTTGATACCTGCGAGTTGTACTAAAATTTTCTCTTCACCCTGACGAGCCACAACAGGTTCAGCTAGACCAAATTGATCAAGTCTATTTCTTATAGTCTCTATAGCCTGATCTACCGCCTCTTTTTCTGTTTTGATTATCTCTTTTGGTGTAAGTGAGAGAGAGATAACCTGTCCTGTGTTTGAGAGTTGTGCTCCCTCTATTTCAGTCAAAAAGTCATTTATTTTAGTTGCATCATCGTTATCAAGGTACTCAAACTTTACAGTTGTTGCATTAAATGTCAATGCATCAATCAGAATATCATTACGCTCTGCAAAATGTTTTATACTTGCTGCTATTGACTTGATACGACTCTTTGTAGCTTCTTCAGTTTTAACACCAAGAAGCATATGAAGGCCACCTTGAAGATCAAGACCTAAGGTGACTTTTTTGCCATCTTGTGTCTGTAAAAGAGAGGGGAGAGAGAAAAAAATCCCTAAAACTATCGCAAATGCGAAAATGACTATGCGATAATTAAGCTTCATCCTCGTACTTCTTCGCAATAGAGTCTTTTGTTATTTTTGCAGTAACATCATCATTCATTTTAATAGTTAAAAACTGCTCTTCAACTTTTTGAATAACTACGATGAAACCACCATTTGTGATAACTTTGTCACCTTTTTTAAGTGCTTCTATCATAGCTAGTTTTGCTTTAGCCTCTTTTTGCTGTGGGCGAATAATTACAAAGTACATAATTGCAATTAAAAATACGAACGGTAATAGCTGAGAGATTATTTCCATCTTCAAACTTCCTTATTTGGTAAAATTGTGGAAATTATACAAAAACTATACTAATAGTTGTCTAAATTGAGTACAATTTCACCTATGAACACTCTTATAAAAAATATCTCTCTTGGCTTTGTCACTGCTCTTTTTTTTAGTGCTTTTATCTACTTTGGGGAGTACAACCTCACAAATAAACTACTCAACACTCTCTTTGGACTTTTAGCTTTAGTACTCTTTTTGTATATTCCAAAAAAAGCAACTCTATTTGCTGGATTTTTTGTAGGACTTTTTTGGTTTTACTGGATTGGCTATAGTTTTGAATACCAAGGTGTTGGCTATATGACACCTATAATCACCTTAGCATTTGGCTTTATTTATCTGCTCTTTTTTCTTCCTCTGTACTTCACTAACAAGCCTTATATGAGAGCAATTTTACTCTTTGGACTTAGTTTTGTTGAGCCATTTGATTGGAACTGGCTACAGATAGAACTTCTTTTCGTTGAGAGTTATCTTGGCATTTTCAAATGGCAATTAGCAATTATCTTAGCATCTTTGTCACTTCCTTCACTTTTAAATAAACGCTACAAATACACTCCTCTACTTCTTTTACTCTTGGCGTTTAACTATGGATATGCAAAACAAGAGAGTGCTCCACTTAAAATAAAACTTGTCACTACAGATATAAAACAGGAGTATAAATGGACAAGAGAAGCACTTCAGCCTACTGCTAAAATGATATTTCAAGAGATACGAACTGCAAAAGATGAGGGCTACGAACTTGTAATTTTTCCCGAATCTGTTTTCCCTCTTTATATGAATAAAAACGAGAAGCTAATGGAGCAACTTCTCCTTGCTTCAGAGGATATCTCTATAGTTGCAGGGGCACTTCTCATAGAAGAGAACAAAAACTATAATGTCACCTATCTCTTCAGTAAGGGAGAGTACAGTGTGGCAAAAAAAATGGTTCTTGTTCCTTTTGGAGAGTACATTCCACTTCCTGCATTTGCTAGAAACTTCATTAATGAAACCTTTTTCAGTGGAGCGAGTGATTTTATAACAGCAAAAGAACCAACTGACTTTGTTATCAAAGGCATAAAATTTAGAAATGCAGTCTGTTATGAGGCAACTTGCCAAGAGTTGTATGAGGGAGATGTAAAATTTCTTATCGCTACAAGTAATAATGCTTGGTTTACTCCCTCCATCGAGCCAACTCTTCAAAATCTTCTTTTAAAATATTATGCACGTAAAAATGGAGTTACAATCTATCACTCTGCAAACTACAAAGGCTCGGGCGTAATCAAATAATAATATCTTTTTAGTATAATAAGGCAAAATATATTTTAATAATTATGGAGGGTCTATAATATATGCTAAACCTAAAAAATCCAAGATTTTATAACAACCGTGAACTCTCATGGCTACAGTTTAACACAAGAGTCCTCAAACAAGCTCAAGATGAGTCTTTACCACTTTTAGAGCGACTTAAATTTTTAGCGATTTATGGAACAAACTTAGATGAGTTTTATATGATTCGTGTAGCTGGTCTGAAAAAACTTTTTGCTGCAGGTATCATAGTTTCAGGAGCAGATAGACTTACACCTCTACAACAGCTTCGTGAAATCCGTACATATCTTCACCAAGAGCAGCAAGTTATAGAGCACTGCATGAATGGTATCTTGAAAAAACTAGAAGATGAGGGTCTCTTTATAAAATCCTATAAAGAGGTAAATCAGAGTGAAAAAAATACACTCAAAAGATACTTCAATGAAAATCTCTATCCTGTAATTGTTCCAATTGCTATTGATGCGACACACCCTTTTCCACACCTTAACAACCTTAGTTTTGGACTCATTGTAAAACTCAGCGATAAAGATGACACAACTATAGAACGCTTTGGGCTTATTCGTGTTCCTCGTGTTTTAGAACGTTTTGTTGAGCTTGGCAACAATACATATGTTCCTATTGAGACACTTATCTCTGAACATATAGAAGACCTTTTCCCTGGTTATTCACTCTTGAAGTACTCCTCATTTAGAGTCACTCGAAACGCCGATATGGAGATAGAAGAAGAGGAAGCTGATGACTTTATGGAAATCCTCGAAGAGGGACTTAAACTCCGTCGTAAAGGAGAAATGGTTCGTCTTGAAGTAGGAAGTAATGGAGATGACGAAATAATAAACTCTTTTAATCGTCATACAAATGTTTACAAAGATGATATCTATAGATTTCACACTTTTATAAACCTCTCTAGTCTATGGCAGATAGTAGGAAACAAAGATTTTGCACATCTCTCGTTGCCACCATTTAAGCCAAAACTTCTTCCACCTTTTGAGACAAATGAAAATATCTTCACTACCTTAGAGAAGCAAGATGTCTTACTCTATCATCCTTACGAAAGCTTTGAACCTGTTGTAAAACTCATACAGACTGCAAGTAAAGACCCTGATGTTGTCTCAATCAAGATGACACTTTACCGTTCAGGAACAAACTCCCCAATCGTTCAAGCACTAATGAGTGCAAGTGAGAGTGGAAAACAAGTAACTGTTATGGTTGAGCTTAAAGCTAGGTTTGATGAAGAGAACAATCTCATCTGGGCAAAAGCACTTGAAAAAGCCGGAGCACATGTTATCTACGGTATAAAAGGCTTCAAAGTCCATGCCAAAGCTGCACTTGTAACAAGACGTAAAAATGGAAAACTTAAACAGTATGCACACTTAGGTACAGGAAATTATAATCCTGCCACTGCAAAAATTTATACAGATATGTCCTATCTTACAAGTAAAGATGAGATTACAAATGATTTGACTCGATTTTTTCATTTCCTCTCAGGTTTTAGTAACAAAGGAAAACTTAACGAACTCTACATGGCTCCATCACAGATCAAACCTAAACTTCTCTCACTTATCCAAAACGAGATGAGAAAAGGAGAAGATGGGCATATCATTGCAAAAGTAAACTCCTTGGTTGATGAAGATGTAATTCGCGGACTCTACAAAGCGAGTCAAGCAGGTACAAAGGTAGAACTTATAGTACGTGGAATATGCTGCTTGAAACCTGGTATAGAGGGTGTAAGTGAAAATATAAGTGTTATATCTATACTTGGAAAATACCTAGAGCATCCTAGAACTTTTTTCTTTAAAAATGATGCTACACAAGTTTATATATCAAGTGCTGACTGGATGCCTAGAAATCTAGTGCGTCGTGTTGAACTCCTTACAGGTATAAAAGATCAGGTTGCAAAAGAGAAAATACTTCAAGTGCTCAATCTTCAACTAGCAGACAATACTTTAGCACATGAACTCCATAGTGATGGAACATATGCGAAGGTAAAAAGAGATGGGCAAAAACAACTCAATAGTCACAAGTTTTTAGAAGACTATGTAAACCGTATTTCAAAAGCAACGAAGAAAATGTCTCCATCTGATATACAACAGATGGCAGCACGCTTTTTTATGGAGAGCTAATTATGCTGTATCCATTTAAGGGAATACTTCCAAATATTGGAAAGAACAGTTGGATAGCTCCCTCTGCTGATGTAATTGGAGATGTCAGTTGTGGAGAGGAGTGTTCTATCTGGTTTGGCTCAGTTGTGCGTGGAGATGTTCACTACATCAAGATTGGAAATCGTGTAAATATTCAAGACTTAAGCATGATTCATGTAACGCACTATAAAAACGCAGATAAAAGTGATGGAAATCCGACGATAATAGGTGATGATGTCACTATAGGTCATAGAGTGATGCTTCATGGATGCACAATAGAAAGTGCCTGTCTCATAGGCATGAGTGCAACTATACTTGATGGTGCTATTATTGGCAAAGAGTCCATTGTAGGTGCGGGAGCTTTAGTCACAAAAGGAAAAGTTTTCCCACCGCGTTCACTCATTATGGGTTCTCCTGCAAAAGTTGTTAGAGAGCTCGGTGAGCTAGAGGTGAAAGAGCTTTATTCCTCTGCTTCACGATATGTCGCATTTAAAGAGGACTACAGAGTATAAATCCTCTTTGAGTTAAAAGATGTATTTTACACCTGCATAAATACTTGATCCACGAGGAGACTCAATAGTACTCCCCTCGTACTCTACAAGTGCTTCATAATGTTCATTGATATGATACTCAATGCCAGNACCATAAACCATTCCACTATCATCATCTTTGATGCCTAAGTCATCTATCTCTTCATGTTCAAACTCATAACCAACTTTACCCATGATACCAATGTGATTTTTTAATGGGAATGTATATGTAACATCAACAGCATACGTCCAGTAAGTAGCAATACCACTTTCTGGTTCTTCACCTGGTTTTTTCTCTGTAACTCTGTTTTTTGAGTATGAAGTATCAAGTTCAAGCGCAAAGTGATAAGGAAGTCTATACCCAATATCAATACCTATACCACTACCCATATCTGCTTCTAGTGTCATATCATCAGCTTCTTGTAGTGTCTCAGAAGTTGTAATTAGAACTTTTGCAATAATATAGAGTTCACTCTCTTTTTCATGGTGTTCTCTTGCCATCGATATTGTTGTATATAGCATAGATGCTAAAACAGTCACTGTAATTTTCTTTAACATTTTCTCTCCTTTACACTCTTTATAAATATTATTGTCATTTACAAGAACAAATGTTACTCATAATTATAAAAGC
>JGI11705J14877_10001168_pt1 | contig 15236 bp, 11 predicted proteins | sample Etolaghawater15m_FD_14877 | JGI IMG/M metagenome (IMG submission 14877) | reverse complement strand
CTGTTTATAGTTCATTGCAATTTCCTGTGGTAAGAAAATTAGCATTCTATTTCAGTTGGCCTTTTTTCTTACAAGTTAATTGCACTTGTTATGCGAATCCAAGAGTATTATTAATTTAAGCTCTTTCTAATGTCACAAAATCAAATTCATAAGCATGATGCTCATCTTTTTGATGATGTACTCTAGAAAGCTCATTCCATGCCATTTGAGTCCAGTCTGGGAAAAAAGTATCGCCATTAATATCAGCATTAATTTGGGTAAGGTAGAGTTTATCGGCCTTTGGCAACATCATATTATATAACTGGCCTCCGCCCATAATAATGACTTCTTCATGCTCAGAAAGTTCAGACAAAGCTTCATCTACTGAAGAAAAGACGGTTGCACCTGATGCAACAAAATCGGCTTGACGACTGATAACGTAATTTGGACGATTAGGCAATGGCCTAGAACCAATAGATTCAAAGGTTTTTCTTCCCATAACAACAGGTTTACCAGTCGTTGTTGCTTTAAAAAACTTCAAATCATCTGGTAAATGCCACGGCATATCATTATCTAAGCCAATGACTCGATTTTTTGCCATAGCGGCAATCATTGCAATCTTCATACTGATACCGTTGCCTTAATATGTGGGTGAGACTCATAATCAACAATCTCAAAATCTTCAAACTTATAATCAAAAATACTGTCAGGCTTACGCTTTATCACCAATTTCGGCATAGGATAAGGTTCGCGAGTCAACTGTTCTTTGGCCTGCTCTATGGTGTTGTTATAAAGATGAACATCACCCCCCGTCCAAACAAAGTCTCCTACTTCGTATCCGGTTTGCTGTGCAACCATATGTAGCAATAATGCATAACTAGCAATATTGAAAGGCACTCCTAGGAATGTATCTGCACTTCGCTGGTATAACTGACAAGAAACTTTGCCGTTAGCGACATAAAACTGAAAAAAAGCATGGCAAGTCGCTAACGCCATTTGACCGTTTTCAACATTGTCTTGCGGGCTAATGGATTCGTCTGGTAAATCAGCAGGGTTCCAAGCGGTTACAATCATTCGACGACTATTTGGATTGTTTTTTAAAGTTTCAATGACTTCTGCAATTTGGTTAATCGTTTCACCATTCGGCTTTTGCCAGGCCACCCACTGCTTGCCGTAAAGTGGCCCTAAATCACCTGATTCAGTTGCCCACTCATCCCATATTCGTACACCATTGTCCTTTAAATATTGGATATTTGTATCACCCGTTAAAAACCATAACAATTCATGCACAATAGAACGAATATGCAGTTTTTTAGTCGTAACTAACGGAAAACCTTTTTGCAGATTAAAGCGCATCTGATAACCAAATACTGAACGTGTACCGGTACCTGTTCGGTCACCCTTGTCGGTACCTTCTTCTAAAATGTGACTTAATAAATCTAAATACTGTTTCATATTAATTACGCTTTGCTTTTTATAGTTTTAGTAAATGTGCTTTGATTTTTGCCTAAGAATAAAGCTGTCGTCATGCAGTGACTTTATTTTGCTTATACGCATAAGCAATCAATAATGCTCCAACAACAACCATTGGCAATGACAATAACTGTCCCATAGTTAGCCAGTCCCAAAGAATATAGCCAAGCTGTGCATCAGGTACACGCCAGAACTCAACAATAAACCTAAAGACGCCATAACCAATCAAGAACATTCCGGCAATAGAACCTGATGGTCTTGGCTTATTGGCATACCAAGCTAACAAAATAAAGAGAACCAGACCTTCTAACAGCGCTTCAAGAAGCTGTGTAGGGTATTTTTGAACATTTTGTTGAATAACCGGATCATAGACCCACATACCTAAGGCTGAGTCAGTGGTTTTACCCCATAACTCACCATTGATAAAGTTACCAATTCTACCGGTAAATAAGCCGATGGGAATCAGTGGAGCAACAAAGTCTGCTACTTGAAATAGATTTTGTTGAGTCTTTTTAGCAAAGGCAAACATGGCGATAGTCACACCTAACAACCCACCGTGAAAAGACATTCCACCTTGCCACACTTTGAAGACATTTAACGGCTCAGCGATATAGTTTGCTAAGTCATAAAAAAGAATATAACCAATACGCCCACCGAGAATAACCCCCATAGCTACATAAAATAGTAAATCACCTACCATTTCAGTATTCCAGGGTTCTCTTGTTTTTGCTCGATAGACGCCATAAAGCCAACCACCCGCAAAGGCAAACAGATACATCAATCCATACCAATGGATTTGTAACACGCCCAAATCTAGGGCAACAGGATCAATCGCTGGATAAGACCACATAGGAATCAATAGCACTCAAGTTTATATAATGAAAATCTAAAATTTAATAGACTCTGTTAAAGACAATTTATCTATTAAGCATTATATATTTCTCAATCCAAAATTATAAAAATAATCGGCTATTTGTAATAATTCTTTTCAAACCCCAAAAACACAAAACGACCAGGCCTGGTCGTTTTGTGTTTAGGTTATTCAAACAAGTAAAATCACTAAATTTTAAACTAATGAATCAATCCTTCTAATTTATCAGCTAAATTCTGAAGGTTATTACCGGCCTGCTCTGTACTATTCGCTCCTTGTGCCGCATTTTCAGTAACATCATGAATCTGGGTAATATTTTGATTAATTTCTTGGGCAAGAACACTTTGGGTATGAGCCGCCTCAGACATCTGCTTACTCATCTGGTTAATATCATCCATCAAGATAACCACTGGCTGAAGCATCTCTTTGGTTTTAGAAACGGCGGCACAACTCGTTTTAGTTGAATCTTGGCCTGTCTCAACGACCTTAACCGTAGAAAGCGTTGCTTTACGAATTTTGTCGATAATTTTCTCAATCTCTACCGTCGATTCTTGTGTTCTATGTGCCAGGCCTCTAACTTCATCTGCAACCACGGCAAAACCTCTACCGTCTTCGCCTGCACGAGCAGCCTCAATCGCCGCGTTTAATGATAGTAAATTAGTCTGCTCTGCAATTTCTCGAATCACATTTACCACCGTACCAATGGACTCACTGTCTTCTCTAAGCAACTGCACTGAAGCGGTCATATCTGCCATACCGAGTGAAAGCTTTTGAATTTGATTAGAAGTACTAATCACCATTTCACCGCTCTCTTTAATACGTTCAGCAGCTTGCTGTGTGGCTCTTGAGGTATTTTTAGAATGATCTTCAACACTTTTAGACTTTTGCGTCATATCAATCATAGTTGATGACAAACCACCAGTCGCTAATAACTGTTGTTGAGCGCCCTCTTTTGCCTGGTGAGTAATCGCTAGTAAGTCTCTTGAAGAGGTTTCTAACTGCTCAACGGTTGAAGCAACCTGCGAAAGCATTGTATGGATTTTATTGACAAAAGAGTTAAAGTGCTCAGCCAACTGTCCCATTTCATCCGAACTATTAACCGGTAATCTTCTAGTTAAATCGCCTTCACCTTGTGAGATATCTTTCATAGCTTCTGAAATCTCATTAATAGGAGATACAACCGCATTGGTGACTCTTTTCGATACCATCATCCCAGCAATTTGCCCAAAGGCTGAAACCAATAATAAAATAATAATGCTGTTTAAACTAAGCTGTAATAAATCTTCACTTATCTCTTTTACATCACCAACGGCTAGATTTGAAATTTCGATTAACTCTTTATCAAAACTCTCAAATAAAGGTTGAATTTGAGTTGTCATCAACCAAGCATCCATGCGCCATTTTTCGCCACCATGAATACCTTTTACCACCATATAATGCTCTCGGTAACCTTCATATAGCGACTCTAAAGTTCCAATCCCATCTTCTTCTTCAATAGTTAGTTCAACCTCTCTTTGCTGACTGATTTTTTGAATTAAAGATTCAAAACGATTCAGATAATTATCAGTCGCTTCAGCCATAGATTGATTTCTAAACCCGATATAACCACGCAAGCTACTGGTAACATTTAACCAAACTTTTTGTAGCTCAAGTAAATCTACTACAAGCGTCTGGCGCTCTTGAGAAAGCTCAGCCATCTCTGAATTAATCATTAAAGACAAGGTTTGCTGCATTTGATTCGCCAAGCTCAGCATATTATTGTTTACATATTCAAAAGCAGGAAATTTTTTAGAACGACTTTCTTGAAAAACCTTTACCTCTTCGACAAGAGGTTCAAGTTGAAGCATGTGCTTCTCTAGCTGAGTATATTTATTTAACAGAACGGCAGAATCATCACCGTATTGCTTAAGATTATTTTGTGCATCCGTAATATTGATTTTGACTTTCTCAATACCCGCTTGGTAATTATTTAGCAGCTCTGAATCATTTACCAAGATATACATGCTTAATGCATTCATGCTCTTCTCTAATAGAAAAGCCGACTCTTTTGCAGCTAGCGCAACAGGCTGATGCTGATGAACCATCTCAGAGACATTAGAGCGTACAATAGATAAATTAATTGCCGCTTGGATTGTGATAATGGCAAGTACTGCCCAGATAACTCCAAATCCAAAGCGCATTTTTTGTTTGATTGTTAGCTTGCGTAGCCAATCTTTCATTTTATTTTCTGCTTTTTTGACATATGTTTTGGTATTAGCAAATTAAATGCCATAAAGAAGCGTTTGAATAAAACAGTAGGTTTAACGACTATGAGGATATTTAGCGGTTACAACAACAGCAAGAAAGGTATGAATTAACGTACAGGGTAATTTCCACGGGCAATTAGCCCACCGTCAATGGTTAGGATTGAACCTGTCATCCATTGAGTTGCATCCGAGAGTAAATAGGCCGTTGCTTCACCCATCTCTTCGGTCGTTCCATAACGTCCAGCGGGCATACGTTCAGACCATTTTTCTGCCATAGCAGGATTATTCAGAATTTTATCGGTACGCTCAACGGGAACAACGCCAGGCGCCAAGCCATTCACTCTAATTCCGTATTGCCCCCACTCTACGGCTTGTACTTTGGTAATGGCATCTAACCCCATCTTAGAGGCAGCATAAGCCGAGAACCATTCGCAAGTCGCTTGACCATGAATACTACTGTTATTAACAATTGCACCAGGTTGTTTGGCTTGAATACAAGCATTAGCAAACGCAGTACTCAGCTGATAAGGCGCTTGTAAGTTAATGGCTAATGTTTCAGCAAACTTTTCACCTAATGGATCTTTAAGCGAAGTGCTTTTAGTAACAATTCCGGCATTATTAACCAAACCATCTAAACCGTCAAAGAAAGACCAGGCCTGGTCAAAAAAACGATTTAAACCACTAAGCTGTTTAAAGTCACAGCGAATAACCTCCGCCTCACACCCCAAAGCTTTAACCGCTTCGAACGTCTGTTCAATGCCAGATTGATTACGATTGTAATGTAAAACTAAGCGGCAACCTTCTCTTGCCAAGACTTTAGCCATGCCAGCACCAATACCACTTGAGGCGCCAGTAATTAAAATACGTTTGTTTTTTAAACCTTTCATATATTTCTCTGGAGAGTTTACGTTAATCTGTAAAGTTACCGATTTAAGATATTGGTCAATTCAGTCACAATTTTTTCAGTTGCTTTAGTATGCGCTTGCGCTCTTATGTTTAACGATGCTTCTACTCGTTTTTCTGGGTTTTCACACCAAACTGTTAACGCCTTTGCTAACTTTTCAGGGGTCAAGTCTGACTGTTGAATAATCTCCCCTCCCTCTAAATTCACTAGCGCTTGAGCGTTTGCTGTTTGGTGATCGTCAACCGCATGCGGATAAGGCACCATAATCGCAGGGCGAGCACATGCCATTAATTCACTTACAGTCAATGCGCCTGAACGGCATAACAACATATCTGCACTGGCATAAGCTAAAAGCATATTATCAATAAACGGCACAACGTCAGCTTGTATATCTGCGTCTTTATAAGCTTGCTTGGCTTGAGCCAAGGTTTTTTCACCCGTTTGATGTCTAACAACAGGGCGAACTGACTCATCCATCAACGCCAAAGCTTTAGGCAATGTTTCATTTAAAGCCAAAGCTCCACGGCTTCCGCCCAAAACAAGTAGATGGCAAGGCTGAATGTTTTCTACAGGTTCAATATCTTCTAACCCTTGGCGAACCGGATTACCAATGGTGATAACATTTTTTCCAGTTATTTTTTTTTGCGGAAAAGCAGCAATCACTAAATCAGCAAATCGAGCTAAAATCTTATTGGTTAACCCAGGAATAGCATTTTGTTCGTGTAACACCAGTGGAATCCCTAATGATTTAGCCGCTAATCCACCTGGACCACAAACAAAACCACCCATCCCTAAAACTAAATCAGGTTGAATTTTAAGCATAATCTCTTTGGCTTGTGAACGCGCCTTGAGAATGTTGAATGGCGCTTGTAACCAGCCTTTTAAGCCATTACCTCTCAAACCTTTAATTGAGATATTATTTAAAGGAATACCGGTATTATTGACCCATGTTGCTTCCATCCCACCTTCTGTACCTAACCAAAACACGTCAATATTTTGTTTGGCTAAGGCCTCAGCTAAGGCAATCCCAGGAAACACATGACCGCCAGTTCCACCAGCCATTATTAGTACTTTTTTAGACTCTTTCATTTTTTACTCAGGTATTTATGTAGCTTTAACAAAATTAGGGTATCGAATTGATAAGTTGTGTCGTATTTAATAAATAGTCGACTAAATAGGTTTAACTCCCAGCAACACCACTTGAAGCTGCAACCTTTCTTGGTCTTTTTGCTTTTTTTCTAGCTGTTTTTGATTTATCTTCATCAGAGGTCTCATCTCCCTCTTCTACCTTAGCTTCTCTTGGATAGAAACGGGTTTCATAATCCACTCTAAAAACAATCGCTAAAGCGATACTTAAGAGTAGAACACTACTTCCGCCATAGCTCATAAAGGGTAATGTCAGACCTTTAGTTGGGAAAGCACCAAGGTTCACTCCCATATTAATGCCCGCTTGCAAAATAATCCAAATACCAATGCCATAAGCTACCATGCCACCAAAAAAGTGATTAGCATCAAATGCTTTCCTACCTATACGAAACAGACGATATAAGATTGCAAGGTAAAGGGTAATCAAGAAGACGACACCAATAAAACCAAACTCTTCGCCATAGATTGAGAATAAGAAATCGGTATGAGCATCGGGTAAATATAACAACTTTTGGACACTGGCACCTAGCCCCGCGCCAAACCATTCTCCGCTTCCTGAAGCAATCAGTGCTTGAGTAAGCTGATAGCCGGCACCAAATGGGTCTTGCCAAGGGTCTAGAAAGTTACTAACTCGAGCCATACGGTATTTAGAAGTAACAACCAGCGCAACAAGAATTGTGACCATTGGTAAAACAGTTAATACAAAATAACGCCAAGGCGCACCCGCAATTAATAGCATTCCCGTTATGATGACCGCAATAACAAACGTACTGCCGTAATCTGGCTCCATTAAAAGTAATATTGCCATAATGCCAAACGGTAGCGCGAGTCTAATTACCGCACCAAAATCTTCTTTAACCGCTGAAGAGTGCTTATCCAAGTAACCCGCCATAAAAACCACTATGGCTAACTTCATAAATTCTGAAGGCTGAAAATTCATGACCACTAAAGGTAGCCAACGTTTACTACCGTTAATTTCACGCCCAAATATCAATACTGCAACCAATAAAAACAGAGCAAACATAAAGATTTTGCCGCGATGATTTTCCCAGTACTTAAGTGGAACTTGAAAAAAGATATAAGCGGCAAAGACTCCTAACCCCATAGACATGAGCTGACGTAAAAAATAGTGATCAGGATTGCCAAAACGCATTTGGCTAATCGCAACAGAACTGGAAGCTACCATCGTCAAACCAATCACCGCCAAAACCACAATCAAACCCAACAACCAAAAGTCCATTGGCCAGGTTTTATCTTGTTGTTTTAATGCTTGGAGTTTAGCAAACATGTTTAATCTACCAGGCCTGGTTGGTTAGCATTTTGTGCCATTAATTCTTTATCAAAACACGCGCAAGCTTGATGCACTAACTCTACAAATGATTCACCGCGTTTTACATAGTTATCAAACTGATCAAAGCTGGCACATGCAGGTGAAAATAACACACAGTCTTGGGGCTGAGCATTTTCTAGTGCGATAGCAACCGCCGTCACTAAATCTTCGACTTGAGTAATACAAATATCATCTAATACTTTAGCGCTAGAGCGAATATTGTCTTCGATCACCGCTTTATCTCTGCCAAACAACACAACCTGTCTGCAGTGCTCAATAACAGGAGAACCTAGTCCTGAAAAATCAGCATCCTTACCAACCCCTCCTGCGATTAAAATCAATTTACCCGATATTTCATTCCCCAAGCTCTCAATCGCCGTAATGGTTGCCCCTACGTTGGTTCCTTTAGAATCATTAATCCAGGTAATCTCATTATGAACTGTGACCAATTCGGTACGGTGAGGCAATCCAACAAATTGAGATAATACCTTTTCAAAATGCTGATTTTCAAGATTAAACGGACGACATAATGCGAGCATTGCCAAGGCATTTAACTGGTGATGCAATCCTTTTAACTTCATGCATTCAACAGGCACTTGCGGCTGACTTCCATGACCTAACCAGGCCTGGTGATTGTGTTGAATAATTCCATAATCTTTATCTGATTTTATAAACCCTGGTACAGCACTAAAGTGTACGACTTCACCGTGGTGAATTAAACCTTGCTCACCTAAAACATCGGGAATGACAGCCAATTCGGTTTCAGAAAACACTTTAGTTTTTGCCTGAATGTATTCCTCAATCCCAATGTAACGATCCATGTGGTCTTCTGAGATATTTAAAACCGTAGAAGACGCAGGCGTTAAAGAATAGGTTGTTTCAAGTTGAAAACTTGATAGCTCTAAGACAAATACGTCATACTCATTGTCATCAATTAACAAATCCAGGGCTGGCTCACCAATATTACCGCCAACGCCTACCTTATAACCTGCTTCGGCTAGGGCCATTCCGGTAATGGTAGTAACGGTGCTTTTACCATTTGAACCTGTTATCGCAATTACTGGCGCGCCCACAGCGCGAGCAAAGAGTTCAATATCGCCAATAACTTGCTTACCAATTTTTTCTAATGCTAGTACCCAAGGTTCAGATTTTGCTATACCTGGGCTGAGGATAATCGTTTCAAACTGAGTAAGCCATTCGGTAGGCACTTCGTCCACAGCAAACTCACAATCTAAATAGGTTTCTTGTAATGCCGTAGTATCAAAGTTGTCACGTGTATCAAAGGCTAAACAACGCTCACCCTGAGCCGTCAAATAACGAAGAACTGATTGTCCAGTAACACCTAATCCCGCAACTAAATACATCTCTTAAATCTCTTAATTAAGCTTTTAAAACAGTGATTATCTNAGTTTTAAACTCGCTAAACCGATTAATACTAAAATAATGGTAATGACCCAAAAACGCACTATAACTTGCGATTCATGCCAGCCTTTTTGCTCATAATGATGATGCAAAGGTGCCATTAAGAAAATACGTTTGCCTCGGAGTTTAAAGGAACCAACTTGTAAAATAACCGAGACGGTTTCTGCAACAAAAATACCGCCCATAATAAATAGCACGAGCTCTTGTTTAACGGCAACAGCCATACCACCCAAAGTAGCACCAATGGCTAAAGAACCAACATCGCCCATAAACACTTGAGCAGGATGTGCGTTGAACCATAAAAATCCTAAGCCGGCGCCAACTAAGGCGGCGGCGAGAATGGTAAGCTCTCCCACTCCAGGAATATACGGAATATTTAAATAATCAGAAAAATAGACGTGACCCGATAAGTAGGCAAACACCCCCAAAGCGCCAGAAATCATGACTGTTGGCATAATGGCTAGACCATCTAAACCATCTGTTAAATTAACCGCATTTGAAGTACCCACAATAACAAAGTAACTTAAAACAACCGTCCATGCACCTAAGTGAATAACGGTGTCTTTCATATAGGGAATTAATAGTTGTGATTCAGCTGGAACAGTGGCTAATGCAAAAAGCGTGTAAGCCGTTGCAAAACCCACAATAGATTGCCAAAGATATTTAGTTCGTGAACGCATACCATTTGGGTCTTTGTAAACCACTTTCATGTAGTCATCCACAAAACCAATCACGCCAAATCCAAGCATAGATAAAGTAATCACTAATAAATAATGATTGGTTAAATCACCCCAAAGAATAACGGCCATGGCAACAGAGAATAAAATCATGGTTCCCCCCATTGTTGGGGTACCCGCTTTAAGCAGGTGAGTCTGTGGCCCATCTTGACGAATCGCTTGGCCTACTTTTAGGCGTGTTAACCAACGAATCATCGCTGGCCCAACCATAAAGGATAAAATCAATGCTGTTAATACACTCATAATGGCACGCATAGTAATGTAACTAAACACACCAAAGCCTGAGATGTATTGTTGTAGATATTCTGTTAAATAAATGAGCATGACTCGATATCCTATAGATATTTTCTTATATCTTGTTAAATTTAATTCTGCTTTATTTCTGACTGAATGATTCTAAAATCCGCTGACTAACAAGTTCCATCCTGGCACTTCTTGAGCCTTTAACCAAAACATTCATTTTTTGCTGATTTTGCTCTGCTTTGCTGAGTTGTTTTAAAACGGTTTTTGCCATCTCATCATGCGTTGCAAAATATTGACTATTATCACCAAATGCTTCAGGCATATTACGTGTTGCATCACCATAAACATAAAGGTTAGTAACGCCTCTATCACTTGCAAACTCAGCAATTTCTTGGTGTGCTGCAGCCGAACCTTCTCCAATCTCAGCCATGGCACCTAAACACAAAGTGGCCAGGCCTGGTAAAGAGACTAAAGCATCAATACCTGCTTTAACCGATTCTGGATTCGCATTATAACTGTCATCAATTAACCAACCCGTTTTTATTGCGGTTTTTTGCAACCTGCCAGACACCCCAGTAAAACTTACCAGGCCTGGTAGAATTTGTTGCCAATTTAAACCTGCTGCTTGAGATACGGCCACACAGGCAGCAGCATTCATTGCATTATGAAACCCTAACACAGGCATACTGACTTGGTGCTTCTCATTCGGTAAATTTAAACAAAAGATTATCCCTGAACTTTCAGTTTCCTGGATTTGAAAATCAGACACTCTAACCTGAGCTTCAGGCTGTGTACCGAAACAAACTACCTCTTTTACACCCAATCCATCTAAACGCAGTAACCAATCTTGATAACCCGGTGAATCGGTATTAACGATAGCCACTCCCTCTTTACGGCCAGCTATTTGATTTAACCCCTGATAGATTTCACCTTTAGTATCAATCACACCTTGTAAGCTTCCAAAGCCTTCTAAGTGAGCGCCTGATGCATTATTGATCATGGCAATATCAGGTAGGGCTAAATCGGTTAAATAGCTAATCTCTTTTAGATGATTCGCCCCCATTTCAATAATGGCATATTCATGTTCAGGCCTTAAATTTAATAAGGTTCTGGGTACACCAAGATCATTATTTAAATTACCCTCAGTGGCTAAAGTCTTACCCACCAGTGAAAATATATTATTAAGTAAAGTTTTTGTCGTCGTTTTGCCGTTACTACCTGTTACTGCAATCAAGGTTTTAACCGGCATTTGTAAACGATGCCAACGAGCAAAATGCCCTAATGCGATACGCGTATCTTCAACCTCAACACCAGGCACAACGGTATCAACATCTTCTGACACTAATACCGCTACCGCACCTTGTTGGATTGCCTTATCTATAAAGGCGTGTCCGTCAAAGTTTTCGCCTTTAATCGCAATATACAAAGCACCAGGTTGTAATGTACGAGTATCAGTACTGATAGAGGTAAACTGTATGGTGTTTTCTTCACTAAGAGGTCCAATCAAATCCCCATTAGTACTATCTTTAAGTTGCTCTAATGTCCATGAGAACATAGTCAAATCCTCTGTTAACTGATTCGATTCTGGGTTTATCTGAGCCTGCAATGCTGCCACCGTTTGCTCTGCTGTTTGTATTTTATTGGACATGTTTATTAACCATGCTTATTACCGTGATTATTAACCACGTTTTCAGAGTCTTTGTCTTCAAACCAATCTTTAACAACCTGCTCATCACTAAAAGGGTGTTTTACACCTGCTATCTCTTGATAGTCTTCATGACCTTTGCCCGCAATCACGATAATATCTTGCTGACTAGCATTATCTAATACCTTGATAATGGCCTGTTTTCTATCAACAACAAGCTCAACTGAGTCGTTTACAGTTAAGCCCGCTACTATCTCTTTTATAATATGCTCTGCTGATTCATCTCTTGGGTTGTCACTTGTCAGCATCACTTCATTGGACAATGCTTGGGCAATTGCCCCCATCAAAGGGCGTTTACCTTGATCGCGATTACCTCCACAACCAAAGACGACTTTGAGCTGCCCTTGTCTACCAGCTAGATGAGATTTAACTGCGCTTAATACCTGCTCTAAAGCATCTGGTGTATGCGCAAAATCTAGAATAATAGTTGGAGACTTAGCCAAAACTTGCATACGACCAGCTACCGACTGTAGCAACTGTAATTTAGGTTTTATTACCTGCCATGAATACCCATTCACCAATAAAACCGACACTGCACACAAGACATTTTCAAGGTTAAACAATCCCATCAACGCCAAGTTAATAGTCCCTGAGTCTTGTTTCGATAACATTTGCTTATTAAAAATAGGCGTAAAATCGATACCCTGTGCTGTTAATTGCACATTTTCACAACTCAAGTTAGCTAAAACATTTGAAACTTCTGCTGGTGCTTGCTCAACTGGTTCCGCGCTGTAACACCAAATGGTTTCTAAACTGTTTTTCTGCTGCTTCTCATGACAAAGCTTACTGCCTAGAGCATCCGCTAAATTTAACACCATACTGTGAGTTTTATACTCAGTAAACAATCGTGATTTTGCCTCACTGTAGGCTTCGACACTTCCGTGAAAATCGATATGATCTCGAGTAACTTGGGTTAGAGCAACGGTTTGAAAGGCCACGCCTTGAATGCGCCCCAGACATAAAGCATGCGATGAAACCTCCATCACAACCCAGTCTATACCTTGCTCTACAAATTCATTTAATAAACGCTGAACCTCGACACTATTTGGAGTAGTGTTGCTACTTTGTTGCAGGTTATCAATTTCGCCATTGCCCAGGGTACCAATTAGGGCAACTTTATTGCCCAACTCTTTCAGTAACTGCCCTGTAAAAAAAGCGGTGGACGTTTTACCGTTTGTTCCGGTAACCCCCACTGCTTTTAATTTTTGGCTGGGGTTGTTATAAAACCATGCTGCAAAATTTCCAAGCTGACTTTGGATATCTGCAACTACCCACAACTTCACACTTTGATTATGAGACTCATTGTGTACATCTAACAATGCTTGTTCTTTTGCCGTTAAAGCTCTATCTGAAATTACCAGGCCTGGTAACTTAAGCAAAACCGATTCTAAAAAATCCAAACCATGGTTCTGCTCACCTTGTAACGCAATAAACAGGTCAGTTGATTGAATTGTGCGCGAATCAAGTGACATCTGCTTAACAGTAACTTCTGAATATTCAGCATCAACTTCATTCAAGTCAAAACCCTTTATAAAATTAGAGAGGCACTGGGCAATCTCGAATAAGGTTTTGGGTTGTGCGCTTATTGGCTTAATTTCACTCATCTCATACACCTAGTGTGTAGACTCAATTTGGTCTGGTGCAATATTTCTAATTCTTAACGCCTCTTCCATCACCTCTTTAAAAGCTGGGGCTGCGACAGAACCACCGTAATAAACACCACGACTAGGCTCATCAACCACCACCGCCATAACCATATCTGGATTAGAAACCGGAACAATACCGGCAAAAAGCGCGTAATAAGTATTCTCTTCATAACCACCACGACTTTTCGTCTTATGGACCGTTCCCGTTTTACCGGCTACTCGATAACCTGGAATTTGCGCTTTAGGTGCTGTTCCACCTCTAGCAACAACGGTTTCCATCATTTTTAAGACCTCATTCGCTATTTCAGGCTTAATTAAAAGTTTACCTTTAGGAGGCTCGTTCAGCTTAATTAAACTCAAAGGCAACATTTCCCCTTGATTAGAAAACAGTAAGTACGAGTGAGCTAAATCTAATAAATTTGTACTGAAACCATAACCGAAGGATGCTGAAGCCTGATCAATATCGGTCCATTCGTGAGCTGGTTTCAAGTAACCTAAAGCCTCACCTGGAAGAAACAAGCCACTTTCTTGACCAATACCTATTGAAGCCCAAAAGTCACGTTGTTGCTCGGCTTTCATTTTTAAGGCAATTTTAGAGGTTCCCACATTACTGGATTTTTTTATCACCTCCAGTGGCGTTATTATCCTGTTGTTATGCGTATCACTAATTCGATTACCTTGAATAAGAATCGAACCTGGCGAGGTGTCGATTTCTGTTTCTAAATCAATCAATCCATCGTCTAATGCTTTAGCAACAATAAACGGCTTAATTGTTGAACCAGGCTCAATTAAATCGGCAACTACACGATTTTTGATTCCATTACCTCGTCTTTGACTGGAGTCATTAGGGTTAAACCCAGGCAAGCTTACCATTGATAGAATCTCACCCGTTTTAGCATCTAAAATTACACTGCTAGCTCCACGCGCCTGATGTTCAATCATTACTTTTTTTAAAGCTTTGTAGGCCAGGTACTGTAAATTTTGGTCAATACTCAAAGTCATTGGATTACCAGGCTTAGCGGACTTAACATCCTTAACAAAATCAACTACATGACCCGCTCTATCTTTTACAACCTGTTTTTTACCAGGCACACCTCTTAACCAATCGTTATAGGCAAGCTCAATACCTTCTTGTCCTTGATCATCAATATTAGTGAAACCAATAAGGTTTGCACTGCTTTCTCCAGATGGGAAGTAGCGACGATACTCACCTTGTGTATAAACACCGGTTAAACGCATATCATCAATTGTTTCAGCAATGTCAGGAACGACACCACGTTTTAAATACAGAAAACGTCTTTTAGGATATTTGTATATCTTATTTAAGATACTCAGCCTATCCGTACCTAATGCAGCAGCTAATCTTGATGGTGTGTAGCGATATCGATTAATAACACGCATATCAACCCAGATAGAAGGCAGTAACTTGTTCACTTCAATGTGATGATCACCATTGTCATAACTCAAACCAACGTATTTAGTGTAAGTACCAGGTAGTTCTAGTTCTGCTATTTTTTCAACCACCTTTTTGTCA
>JGI11705J14877_10001167_pt1 | contig 15239 bp, 13 predicted proteins | sample Etolaghawater15m_FD_14877 | JGI IMG/M metagenome (IMG submission 14877) | reverse complement strand
CTGAATGTAAGGGCTTTAGTTATGAGAAATACAAAAAACACTTTTTAGCAATCCAAAAAGAGAAGTTTTACACTATGCCTGTGTTTCTGCCAAAAGGAAAGTGCTATTTTAATGACAGATATTATGCAGGTGAGAGTGAGTAGATGAACTTAGCTCTTTTTGATTTTGATGGAACACTTACAACAAAGGACTCTCTTGAAGAGTTCATCATCTTTGCAGTAGGTAAACGCTCTTACTACACAAAACTCCTACTTTTTTCACCTATTTATTTTCTTTATAGGGTAAAACTTATGCACAACTCTAAAGCTAAAGAGATGCTTTTTCGTCTCTACTTTTCTGGCATAAAAGAGTCAGCATTTAAAGCTCTTGCGCAGAGTTTTTCAGCACAGGGCATAACACCCATACTAAGAGAAGATATCTACAAAAAGTTTTTAGCACATAAAGAGAGTGGAGATAGAGTTGTCGTAGTCTCAGCCTCCATGAAATGCTGGTTAGAGCCTTGGACTCACAAAGAAAATGTAGAACTACTCTCAACTGAGCTAGAGTTTATAGATGGTGTTTTTAGCGGATATTTTAAAACGCCAAACTGTCATGGAGTAGAAAAGCTAAAACGAGTAGAAGCACTTTTAGATTTAAGTGATTATGAAAAAGTATATACCTATGGCGATAGTGGCGGAGATAATCAGATACTTGAAGTTGCAGATGTGAAAGTAAGACTCTAAACGGTAGCACTCATAAACTACAAAAGAGTTTATGAGATTTTTTTAGTCGTAGCGATTTTTATGTGGAAATTTTTCTACACTGTAGTAGTCATCATCCCAATCCTCTTCTTCCTCTTCCTCGTATGAGTCATAGTCTATAGCAAAGATTTTTGGATAACCACGTCTTGTAAGCTCATCATCGAGCATATTTGTATTTATAGCCTTACCTTTGTAAAGCTTAAGGATGTCAGCAATATCTGCTTTATCAACGCCACCAAGTTCCATTTCAAATTCCAAATCAGAAATTTTCATAGTCGCCTCATATTTAAAGAATAGTGCTCGCTTGTTATTATACATTTGAGAAGAAAATTATACACTTTTTTTGAAAACATTAAACATAATTTCGATAAAATAATACCCTATGAAAAATATTATCAAACTTTTAATTACTATTGCTATATTTTACTTTCTCTTTAGAAATATCGACTTTGTCGAATTTAGTAAAATCATCTTCAACTCTCACGGTGGTTGGATTTTAGTCGCACTACTTATGCAACTTACATCAACTTATCTTGCAGCGTATAGATGGTTTAAAATCTCTCAACTTTTAGTCTTTAAAGAGAAACTCTCTTTTTATGTTCAGAGCTATTTTAAAGGCACTTTTTTCAACCAAGTGTTACCCTCAAGTATAGGCGGAGATGCTGTTCGTATCATCGACCTTACACGCAAAGAGTATGACAAAAAAGATGCTTTTTATGTTGTCTTTGTTGACCGTGTTGTAGGACTTGTAGGACTTCTGGTCTTAAACCTTTTAGCAACACTTCTTTTCTTTGGAGCTTTTGATGAGAAGTTCTCTTTTCTCATTATCTTCATCGCACTAGGTGGCATCACTGGCTTTGCACTTCTTTTTCAACTCCACCGTCTTACATTTTTAGCAGATATCAAGTTTTTAAATCTCTTTGTGAGACTTGCAAACAGACTCAACTCTCTTTATGCTTCGCGTTTACTACTTCTCAAGCACATCAGCATCTCTGTTGTTGTACACTTTTTCTCAGTGCTAACTATGTATGGTCTCTCTTTGGCACTTGGGCTTGATTTGAGTTTTCAAACACTTCTTATCGCTGTGCCGCCTGTGTTTTTACTCACTATTGTTCCTATTTCTCTCGCTGGATGGGGTGTTCGTGAGGGTGCGATGATAGGGATTTTGATGCTTGTAGGAGCAGATCAAACAAAGGTACTTGCTATGAGTATTTTATATGGTTTACTTCTTATCGCAAGTGCCATACCAGGTTCTTACTTCTGGATAAAGAGTAAAAAAGCAACTTAAATTTTTAGAGTTTTTGGAGTTCTTGCAAGATGGTTTATTTGAGGCTCAGACCGTAGGGAGGATTTGCCTCTAAAAAATTATCTTACAAGAACTTGACAGCCCTAAATAAGAGAAAAACTAAAGGATTTATACAATGAACGTAGACACAATGAGAAACATAGACCACTATGCAGGAGTTCCTCTAGCATTCACTGGAACACTTATCAAAAAAACAGCTGATTTTTTTATGCCACCTAAGAAAATAAGAGCTAAAAATGTTCTTCTCATTGAACTCTCAGAGATGGGAAGTGCTATCATTGTTGACCCTGCTATGCGTAAACTCAAAGAGAACATTGAGGGAGAAATCTTTTTTGTAATCTTTTCAAAAAACAAGGTATCGCTTCAACTCTTAGGAACTGTAAAAGAGGAGAATATCTTCACTATTGATGAGAGTGGCATAGTAGAAATTGCAAAAACTTCTTTGGCATTTTTAAAATGGTGTAGAGAAAAAGAGATAGACTCAGTTATAGACTTAGAGCTTTTTTCGCGTTTTACTGCACTTCTCACAGCTTCAAGTGGAGCAGTAAATCGTGTTGGTTTTCATGCATTTCACAACGAGGGGCTTTACCGTGGAGACTTTTTAACGCACAAGGTTGCTTACAATGCACACCAACATATCGCAAAAAATTTCATAGCTTTAGTAGATGCACTCTTGAGTGAAAATCAAGAGCTTCCATTTTTAAAGCGTGTTATTCCTGATGAAGAGATTCAAATCGCAAAAGCAGAGATTAGTGAGGAGCAACAAGATGCAGTTCGCACGACTATTTCTAGTCTTTATAAAGGTTTTGACAAAGATAAAAACCCTGTCATACTCGTAAACTCAAATGCCTCTGATCTTCTTCCACAACGCCGTTGGGATAGAGAGAACTATGGCGATGTTATCAAAAAGATTCTTGCATACAATGAAAATGCTATTGTACTTCTTACAGGTGCTCCTGCAGAGCGAGAGGGTGCACAACTCCTTGCTGATTATGTAGCTGATGAACGCTGTATTAACTTTGCAGGAGAGGTGAAGTTTTTACAACTCCCTGCTCTGTATAGCGTTTGTGCGTTTATGCTTACAAACGACTCTGGACCGGCTCACTTCGCTTCCATAACCAATATGCATACTTTTGTTATCTTTGGCCCTGAAACGCCAGCTCTTTATGGCTCACTTGGACCTACTACTCCTATCTATGCAGGTATGAGCTGTTCTCCTTGTGTTAGTGCTTCAAACCACAGAAAAACGCCATGTAGTGACAACCAATGTATAAAAATAATCACACCTGATTGGGTATTTAACACACTAAAATTTAAGCTTGATGAACTTACTCACTAGGGAGCATAAGCCTCTTTTATATCTCATCACTTTTGTGGCCCTTTTTAGGCTACTTGTCGCTCCTCACTTAGGCTTGGGAGCTGATGAGGCTCACTATCTTATCTACTCTCTTAAGCTTGATTGGAGCTACTTTGACCACCCTCCTCTTGTTGGATGGGTACAGTATATCTTTACTTCACTCTTTGGCATCAATGAACTTGGCTCTCGTATTAGTGCCATTACTATTGGATTTTTTACTTCTATTTTTGTTTATCAACTTCTTTATCAGATAGATAAAAATGCAAGTCTCTCTTTTATAGCTGTTGTAGCACTCCATGCCTCTTTTATCTTTAATGCTCTGTTTTTGATGCTGATGCCTGATACCCTGCTTTTTTTACTTATAGTTCCCATCATTTTTACAGTGATAAAACTAGAGCAAACGCAGGATTTAAAAGTCTGGTTCTTTTTAGGTCTACTTTTTGGACTTGCGGGTCTCAGTAAGTACACTGCTGTACTTTTTATAATCCCTCCTGTTTTGTACTTTCTTATAAAAAAGAGATATGATATTTTTTACTCTGCAAAACTTTTAGTTGCCATCGCTACGGCATTTGTGATGATTACTCCTGTTTTGCACTGGAATATTCAAAATGACTGGATAAGTTTTGCCTACCAAAGCAATCATGTAATTGCAAGTGAGCATATAAACTTTAAGGGCTTTTTAGCCTCACTCTCTGCACAGTTTTTTGCTTACAATCCTTTTATTTCTCTTGTGGCGTTTTATGGACTCTACCGCGCCTTTAAAGCTAAAAACGACACTCTTTTACTCGCTGCTCTTTTTGGAACTGTTTTNTTTGTCTTTTTTACCTACTCNGCACTNTACAAAACTGCTCTTCCTCACTGGTCGGCTCTTTTTTATATGCTTTTTATCCCCATTGGCGTTTACTATTTGTATGAGAAGTCTCTCACTTGGAAAAGGTATCTAAAGTTTGGCATTGGTTTTGGTCTTATACTTTCAACTCTTATCTATATAGAAGTCGCTACAAAGATTATTCCTCTTCCAGATGAGAACTCTATTCAAGTCGATATTTACGGTTTTGAGAGCATAATGCAAAGGGCAAACAAGCAGATAAAAAATCCACAAAAAGAGGCGATTGGAGTTACACTCTGGACACTTGCCTCTCGTGCTATAGTCTACAATGCAAAGTACGACTCTGAGGTCTATCTCTTAGATAACAGATACGATCAGTTTGATATCTGGCAGAGTCAAACGCCACTGGCTAAAGATATGATTATCATAGACTTTAAATTTGCACATAAAGATTTACAAAACTATATGAAGTGCGACAAAGTCGAGCTTTTAGATAGTTTCAATCTCTTAGATGATGCTACAAAAGAGAAGAGCATACAACTCTTCAAATGTAGTAACTACCAAGGGCTCAAATGATTTTTTCTCAAAAAAAATATCTTATTTTTCTACTCACTATGCTCATTGCCATTTTTATCTCTTACTTTTTTATAGATAAGGCTGTCTCACTCTACTTCATACAAAATGCAGAGACTTTCAAGATTTTTGGAAAAGAAGTAAGTGTCCTTGGAGAGTCTCACTGGTACATAGGTCTTGGTGTTTTAGGGGCTTTATACTTTGCATTTGTCAAAAAAAACTCTCTATATATGCAGCGTTTTTTGTTTTTACTCTATGTAAATCTCTTCTCAGGTCTCATCAGCGTCATACTCAAACCTCTCTTTGGACGACTACGTCCTTGGAAACTAGAAAATGGTGGGGATGGTTTTGGTTTTTTGTTTTTTCAAAACCCTGACTTTAGTTTTATGCAAAATTTGAAGTATCAAGTAAACATGATAGTAGAGCACTCCACACATTACTCCTCTTTTCCCTCAGGACACACCACTACAAGTATGGCTGTGTTTACCTACTTGATGATTTTGTTTCCTAAATATGCTTATCTCTGGGCAAGTTTCACCTTTATTGCCATCATAAGCAGGATTTTTGCAAATGATCATTTTGTAAGTGATTTGTTTGCTGGTGCTATCATAGGTGTGAGTGCTACACTCTACATATACTCAAAAATGAAAGAAAAAATTTAAAGGATTTTAGGTGAAAAAACTACTGACTCGAACACTCTACACTCTCTTAGCTCTTGGTGCACTCTATGGGGTTGGTCGTCTCATCGATGTCAGTTATGGGAGTTATCAGTTTGTAGATCGTCAACCCTATATGGTCATGCAGACAAAAAACTCTGTAACACTTAAATGGCAAACGCCAGAAGATGAGATAGGCAGTTTAGCCTATGGACTCTCACCTAGCAGACTCACAAATGTCCTTTTTGAAGAGAGTAAAACAGATAAACATCTCATAAAAATTCCAAAACTTCAAGAGTGTACACAGTACTTCTATAGTGTCACTTCTGAGTCTCTAAAAATTGACAATGAGGGAAGAAGTTTTACTACTTTTTGTGAGAGTGCAGAGAGTCAGCGTTTATGGGTAATAGGCGATAGTGGAAAAGTTGGTAAAAATCAAAGCGAAGTTTACTCTAGACTCCTTGAGTACATAAATGGTGACTACAACAAGCTCGATATGTGGGTCCTTTTAGGTGACAATGCCTACTCAAGCGGTACGCAAAAACAGTTTAACACAACTCTTTTTGAGCCTTATATAGAACTCATCAAACGCTATGTTCCTTGGGCAGTTGTAGGCAACCATGATGCTCGTCGTTGGGCGTTTTATAATGTCTTTGATTTTCCTACAAACGCAGAGGCTGGTGGAGTTGCTTCTCATACTGAAGAGTACTACTCCATAGACAATGGAAATCTTCACCTCGTGATGCTTGATAGTGAAACGGTGAGTAGAGATAGCGATGGCGAGATGGCAAACTGGTTGCGTCGTGACTTGGCGGCAAACAAAAAACCTTGGGTTGTAGTGGCATTTCACACACCTCCATACACAGATGGCGGCCATAAGTCAGATAGTGACTGGGATAGTAGGGGTCGTCTTAGAGATATGCGTGAAAATTTCGTGCCTATCTTTGATGAGTATGGCGTTGACTTGGTTTTAAGTGGTCATTCACATGGCTATGAGCGTTCAAAACTCATCACAAATCATCTTGGAAAAAGCAACACTTTTAGTGCAAAAAACATACTCCAAGATAGAAAAACAGACTATAAAAAATCTCTAAATGCCAAGAAAAACAGTGGAACTATCTACCAAGTGTGTGGATCTTCTTCAAAACTTGATGGTGCGACATATGCACACCCTGCACTTCCATACTCACTCCATGAGATGGGTTCACTCATCATAGAGCTGACACCAACAACTCTTACATCAAAGTTTTTAAACATAGATGGTAAAATTGCAGACCAATTCACAATAACAAAAGAGACTAAGGAGAAAAACTAATGAGTAAAAACGATATAAGCATAGTCATTTTAGCAGCAGGAAAAGGGAGTCGTATGAAGTCTCCCAAAGCAAAAGTCTTACACTCCATTAGTGGAAAGCCTATGCTTTATCATATCATCAAGACCTCACTAGAACTCTCAAATGATGTAAGTGTAGTAGTAGCACACCAAAAAGATGCAGTGATTGAGCAGATGTACTCCTCTTTTGAAAACATTAACTTTGTGATTCAAGATGCAAAAAACTTTCCAGGAACTGGTGGAGCGATGAAAAATATATCTCCAAAAAATGAGAAAGTTTTAGTCTTAAATGGAGATATGCCGCTTATAAACGCAGCAGCACTTCAAGGCTTTATAGATACGGATGCTGATGTAATTATGTCTATTTTTGACCTTGAAAATCCAAGTGGTTATGGTCGTGTTATCATAGGTAAACATAATCAAGTACAGTACATAGTAGAGCAAAAAGATGCAAATGAGAATGAGCTAAAAACGACTACAGTAAACGCAGGAATCTATGCATTTTCAAAGAGTGTTATAGAGAAATACATCCCACTTCTAAGTAATGAAAATGCACAACAAGAGTACTACTTAACAGATGTCATAGCTATGGCAAAAGCAGATGGACTCAGTATCGCTCCACTTCTCGTTGATGAAGAGCACTTTAAGGGTGTCAACTCCAAAAAAGACCTAGCAGATGCAGAGGAGATTATGCAAGAACGCATAAAATCTCACTGGATGAATGAGGGAGTCATTATGCAACTCCCCTCAACTATCTTCATAGAGTCAACTGTGGCGTTTGAGGGTGAATGTATAGTGGAAAATGGTGTGCGTTTATGTGGTGAAACGCTGATATCCTCTTCGCACATAAAGTCAGGCACAGTCATAGAAGATAGTGTAGTGAAAAACTCAGATGTAGGACCTCTTGCACATATCCGTCCCGCTTCATACATAGAAAATACACACATAGGAAACTTTGTAGAGGTGAAAAAATCTTCTCTCAAAGGAGTAAAAGCAGGACACCTAAGCTACATCGGCGACGCACAAGTGGATGAGGGAACAAACATTGGTGCTGGTGTTATCACTTGTAACTATGATGGAAAAAACAAGTATAAAACCATCATAGGAAAAAATGTTTTTGTAGGCAGCGACTCACAATTAGTTGCTCCTATAACTGTTGAAGATGATGTGATGATAGCCGCTGGAACAACACTGACAAGTGGTACAGTAGAGAAAGGTTCACTTGCTCTTAGTCGTGTAAAACTTCGTCTTGTAAAAGACTTTTACTATAAATTTTTTGGCAAGTAAAGAGTAGTTCTAAATTTAACTTTCATTTTATACTTAAAATATATGATATACAAAAATAGGAGTTTATCATGAAACATGTTCTACTTTCGTTACTTTTTACGTCTTTTCTTTTCTCACAAGAACTTACTATCACTACAGATGATGGTTTCAAACTACATGGTTGGTTAGACAAGCCTACTAAGGCAACAAAATCAGCTCCGATTATCCTCTTTGCCCATCAGTTTGGAGCTGATCATACTATCTGGAATGAATTAGTTAAAAAGTTTAACGACAAAGGCTATGCAACTCTCAATGTTGACTTAAGAGGACATGGAAAGTCCATTATGCAAGATGGCAAAAAAAATGCCGCTATCACAGACTCTAGACTTGACCATATTCGTGAAGCACTTGTTCAGAGTGATGCAAAAATAAAGTTTAAAAACATTCCTACAGACTTAATGGCTTGGCTTGAGCTAATGAGTGAAGATGACTCTATAGACACAGAAAAACTCTATCTTTTTGGTTCATCTTTGGGTGGGGGAAGCATCGTACCTCTTTTAAATGAGTATGAGGCAAAAGCTCTTGTAAGCATATCTGGTGGGCGTTTAAATGCACTTGGGGAAGAGACAGATATGGCTCTTTCTATGTCTATGACAAAACAGCTCTACATTGCTGCAAAAAACGACCCACTTGGAGCTGCACAAAGAAGTATAGAGTACGGTAAAAAAGCTATCGCAGGAACTGCTTTAATCATCTCAGGTGATGGACATGGAACTGTTTTGCTTCCTCAGACTGAGGATTATATATTTGCTTTTATGCAAAACATAAAATAAGGAATTTACAATGTGTAAAGACGCTATAGTTTTCAACAACAAGCCCAAAGGTGTAAAGCTTGAAGCTGGTGTAGAGTATCACATCTGTTCATGTGGAAGAAGTGCGGATGGTATCTTTTGTGATGGCTCTCACGAGGGAAGTGGTTGCTTACCTAAAGCTACTACAGTTGAAAAAACAAAACCCTATCTCATCTGCTTATGTAAGTCTAGCAGTAACTTCCCATTTTGTGATGGTGTTCATAGTTTTTATGCTGATGAGGATGTAAAAAAGGGCGTAAAAAATTGGCAAACGAAATAGACTTAGTAGTAAAACCTGAGTATGACTATAAGTATAAAGATGGCTATCCTCTTATAACAAAAGAGGCTCTTGTTGAACACTCAAAACTAAGTCTAGAGGGTACATTAGTAAATTTATTTGATACAAAAAATAAGTTTATAGCAAAAGGCTACTACGGCATACAAAACAAAGGCTATGGCTGGGTTTTGAGCAGTAAAAAAGATGAAGCTATAGATGTGGCATTTTTTGAAAAAAAGATAAAAGCTGCCATTGCTTATAGAGCAGAGTTCTTTTGTGATGAGCAAACAACGGCATTTAGAGTTCTCAATGGTGAGGGAGATGGACTTGGTGGTTTAACTATAGATTATTTCGATGGTTTTTATCTTTTAACTTGGTACTCTCTTGGTATTTATGAGTTTAAAGAGAGTATCTTAGAAGCACTAAAACAGAGTGTTGAGTACAAAGGTATTTATCAAAAAAAACGCTTTGATGCAAAGGGAAAGTATCTTGATGATAATGATGATTTTCTCTTTGGAGAGAGAGCATCTGCACCTATCATCATAAAAGAAAATGGCGTTAATTTTGCAATTTATCTAGATGATGGCGCTATGGTAGGTCTTTTTCTCGATCAAAGAGAGGTTAGAAATACTATAAAAGAGACGTATGCAAAAGGAAAAACAGTTTTAAATACTTTCTCCTATACAGGTGCTTTTTCGGTTTATGCAGCACTTGGTGAAGCAAAAGAGACAACAAGTGTTGACCTTGCAAAACGCAGCCTTCCTAAAACACAAGAGCAATTTAGTATAAACAGTATTGATTTGCAAAAACAAAATATCGTAGTCGAAGATGTATTTGAGTACTTCAAGTATGCTGTGCGCAAAAAGTTACTTTTTGATATGGTCATAGCCGATCCTCCAAGTTTTGCTAGAAGTAAAAAACGCACTTTTTCAGCGAACAAAGATTATGTAAAACTTCTCAAAGAAATCATACAAATCACAAACAAAAATGGAATAATTGTCGCCTCAACAAACTCAGCAAACTTTAGCATGATGGCGTTTAGAGATTTTATACTCAAGGCTTTTAGAGAGCTCAAGGGTAAGTACAAGGTTTTAGAGAGTTATACACTTCCAAAAGATTTTAGAGTAGATGAGAAGTGTAAAGAGAGTGACTACCTCAAAGTAGTCTTCATTCAAAAGCTTTTTTAAGATCTTCATGCTCTTCGTAACATATTGCATCTAGATTACAATAAGCAATGCTCAATTGCTTTCTTTTAGTAAGTCATCCTAAGCTTTCCCAAAGACAAGCTATTACAATTATGCTACATTTTTTCCATTTTGTAATCATTTCATAGCCAAATAGTCACTCCTTTGTATCATACAAGTAATCATGAAAGATTACTATTTGATTGAAACTACTCAAAGGATAATTAGTTATGAAAAAATGGTTAAGTTTAGCAGCATCTGCTGTTTTAGCAGTCTCTTTTACTGCATGTGACAGCGATGAAAATAGTGAAGTAACAAGTGATGATGGTGCCGTGAGTGCAACTAAGGTAGAGTTTATTGGTATGGCAGCTCCATCTACTCAAGCTGATATGTCAAGAGCATACTCAGATGCCAAGGCTCGTGTTTATACAAGTGATACAGAGTATAAAGATTACCCTCTATCTTATGACATTCTTTTTGATGTTAAAACAAAAGTAGGTTCTAACCAATATCCAGCTGGTCAACTTTATAATGCAAGAATGGAGCCACTTATGGATCCATACAGCCAACCTTTAATTGCTGAAACTCCAGACTCAAACTCACTACTCAATGTAGATGGAAAACTTTTTCTGGTTTCACACTTAGAATACGATGATGTACTAAGTAATGGTGTAAAAGCTTACAAAGAGCCAAACTGGTACTCAAGAGCACCAATGAATATGCTTTTAACAGACATTGAGCAAGATGCAAAAGGTAACCTTACTGCAGTAGATCAAAAAGCAATCGATCACTCAAGTGTTCATGGTGGATGGATTTTCTGTTTTGGTTCTCAAACGCCATGGAATACTCACCTTGGTGGAGAAGAGGATTATGATCTTTACTTTACAGATGCAACAAGTAATGCAAGTACAGTTGCTGGTGTAAAAGCTATGACTGAACTCTATTTTGATGACAACAATGCAACTATAGCAAACCCTTATCACTACGGTTTTAACCAAGAGGTTGTTGTAAAAGCTGATGGAACATATGACCTTCATAAGCGTTATGCTATGGGTAAAGGTACATGGGAGATGTCAAAAGTATTTGGCGATGGCAAAACTGCACTTTATGGTGATGACGGATCTAATGTATTTCAAATGATGTTCGTTGGTGATACTGCAAATGACCTCTCAGCAGGTACTCTTTACTCTGCTAAGTTTACACAAACAAATGCTGATGGAAGCCCTACAGCTGAAGGTACATTTGAGTGGATTAAACTTGGTCATGCAACAGAGAGTGAAGTGTCAGGATGGGCTGATACACATACATTTGGTGACATTTTTGAGTACTTAACTGCTGATCAGGTAGATGCAAATGTAAGTACTGCAGGCTATACAGCTATTAAAGCGGGACAAACATCAGTAGAGTATTTAAAACTCAAAGCTGGAAAAGAGAGTGTTGCAGCATTCTTAGAACCACGCCGTTATGCTGCAATGCTAGGTGCTACTACAGAGTGGAATAAAATGGAAGGTATCACTATAGACGAGAAAAATAAAAAAGCATATATGGCGATTAGTTACCAAGATAAAGGTATGTTAGCAGATAGCTCATTTACTAAAGATGACATCAGAGTAGAAAAAAACAACTGTGGTGCAACATACGAAATCACACTCGCAGCTGATCAGAATGATACAGATGGAAATCCAATCGACTCTGCATACGTTGGTGTAAGCATTATGGCTCCAGATGGTCTTGTGGGTGAAGAGATAGCTGCTGATGCAGTTGGAAACACTTGTAATCCTGACAAAATAGCAAACACAGATAACATTGCATTTTCTGAGAAGATGCGTACTCTTTTCGTTGGTGAAGATAGTGGTACTCACACAAACAACTATGTTTGGGCATACAATGTAGATACAGCTAAACTCTCTCGTATACTTTCAGTACCAGCAGGTGCTGAGTGTACAGGTCTTCAAGTAGTTGATAACATGAATGGTCATGCATATATTATGAGTAACTCACAACACCATGCAGACTTTACAAAAACAACTCCAGATGCACTTAAAACTGCACTTACTCCAAACATAGACAGATTTGGTGGTAACTTTGGTTATATTGGTGGAATGCCAGGTATTAAATAAGTTCTTTTTTTAAGAGGTTTTCATGCCTCTTAAAATCTCTCTATAAAAAATAAACCTTGAGGATAGACTCTTTAACATGAAACACAAACAGATACTTTTAAGCACTTTATTTTTTATAGGTGGATTTTTTTTTATAAGCTGCAACTCAGACAATAAAGAAACACAAGAAACGCAAGAAGAAATACAAATAACAATCTATGACTCACCAATGCAAGGCTCTCTTCGTGCTCGTACACTATTTGAAAATCCTTATGCAAATATTCCTGCACAGTGCTATATAGAAACTTCTTATGGAACACAAAATGCCTGTCTCTTTTGTCACTCAAACGCAGCGGCAAGACTCTCTTTAGGCAACACTACTCCACAGGCTGGACTAGACCCACTCCTTGGAAATCTCCAACTAGAGTATGCCTTTGGAGCGGCAGATAGATTTAGTGTCTCACCAAACATCAATCCGTGGGAGAACACTATAAAGCCTGAACTTTTAGAGGCTGCGTTTAATGCTCTTGATATCAATGGCTCAGCTTGGGATATGAAAAAGTACATCCAAACAGATAACTGGCAAACAGCTTTTAATAAAAAACGCGGAGATAAAAAAACGAGTAATAGTACCATCAAAGATGATGCCTTTCGTCTCTTTCCTGCACTCAATCCAACTGCACTCCCTGCTGATAGTGATGGCTTTGTGCGGACAGATGATGTTACTGAGTCACTCTTTAATGACTTCCTTGGAAAAAACACAGGCTGGAGAGCCATAAACTTCATGCCTTATGGAATTTTTACTCCCCATACAGGAAGTGTAAGTGGTGTCTACATTCGTCTTGATAGCAAGTTTATGAAAGACTCTAATGGTAGCTTCTCTTTAGATATCTATAAAGAGAACTTAGAGCTTCTTGAACAAGCAATTCAAGATAGAATTGAAAACAATGCCACTCACTATAAAGGACTTGCAAGTGATGAAGAGCTTTACCGTGGGCTTTTTCCACTAAAAACAGAGTTTGCCCACCCTCTTCACTATGTTGATGTTGAGGCAGATGGAGCAGACTCTAAGTTTCCTGGGACTCGTTCATTAAGAGTCAAAGAGATTCGTTACATGTATAAGTGGAAGATGCATTATACAAATGAACCAATATCAAAGGATGAAAATGCACCACTTTACTACAACGAAAAAGAGACATGGATAGCTAATGGTGCTGGGTGGTGGATGAGTGCTTTTATAGAAGATGCAGTTGGTGAACTAAGACCTCAAACACCACAAGAGATGATGCAGTGTGTTGGATGTCACAGTTCGCGTTATGGCTTTGAGCCTGAGCAGTTTACTTCAGGAACTGGAAATACTATAGATACGGTCTGGTCATTTTCGCGTAAATTTGCTGGGGATTTGGGTTGGAGAGAGATGGATTATCTTGACTACAAACACGATGCAAATGCTACAGAAGATGAAACTGCAGGAGATGCCCATAGAGGTGATCCAATAAACCGTGATGCAAATATAGGAGAGTATAGAAAATTTCTAAACCATGTAGTTGGTGTCTCATTATATGGTGATATGCCAGAGTCTATGGAGAAATTTTTACAAGAAGAGATAAAGGTTACAAATGGTTATAGTAGTGATTTTCCCGCATTAGATTTTAATACGACAGCAGAATTAAAATTTATTCAAGAGAGTAGACTTAAACTTATGCGAGAATACACTGCAAAAAAAGCTTACCTTACAGATGAGAACTTCATTCAAGCTCCTCTTCTCTACCCTACATTAAGAGAGTCTTTAGATGGTGCCACAAGATATAGAAAAGTAGTAACAACGCAGCGTTATACAAAAGGAAAAGATTACTTTGGAAAAACTCTTTTTACATACCGCTACTACAGAGATGCAAATGACACCTATACTCACATAGATGGTACCCCTTACACTTTAGGAGAGACCATCACTGACAGACCATATCATACTGAGGAGACCATACTAAGGGGTGTTGGAAAAGTACCAACACTCATAGATGAAAACTCAGATAACTATGATGCAGAGTACTTACCAATTTTTAAATACCCTCAAGAGTTTGAATCTAAGCCATAAAATTCTTCTTTATAAAGGTGCGCTAAAGAGAGTTCTGTTTTACAATAGAGCTTTTTTTGGATAAAATAAAGAAAATTTTACTTCAAAGATTCCCATAAATGATTATTCCAGCTGATTTGCTTAAAAATAAAAAAATTCTTCTTGGTGTTAGCGGTTCTATCGCTGTTTATAAGTCACTTGAGCTTGTGCGTTTGTTTGTAAAAGCAGGTGCAGAGGTTAAAGTTGTTATGAGCGAAGCGGCAAAAAAGTTTGTAACGCCACTTACATTTGAGACGCTTACAACAAATGAAGTACTCGATGATATAAACGAGTCTTGGGTTAGTGAGCATAACCACATTAAAAGTGGCGAGTGGGCAGATATCTTTGTTATCGCTCCTGCAACTGCAAACACTATGGCAAAACTTGCAAACGGCATAGCTGATAATATGCTCACACAAACTGCCCTAGCCTATGCTAAAACAAAAATCCTCTCTCCCTCAGCAAACACAAATATGCTCTTTAATGCTATAACACAGAGAAATATGCAAACACTACTAAACGCCAACTACACCATCTTACAAACGCAGACAAAAGAGCTTGCTTGTAAAACAACTGGTGATGGAGCTATGGCAGAGCCACTCGAAATATTTTACTCTACTGCTAGAGAGCTTCTTAAAGAGGAGTTTTGGTCAAAC
>JGI11705J14877_10001163_pt1 | contig 15254 bp, 13 predicted proteins | sample Etolaghawater15m_FD_14877 | JGI IMG/M metagenome (IMG submission 14877) | reverse complement strand
CTAGGTTGCCAGCGTTCTCGGTGGACACCTCGAGTGCGCGCTCATTGACATCTGTCCCCCACACGGTGGCCTCCGGTGATTCCAGAGCCATCGCGAGAGCGAGCGGGCCCCAGCCGCATCCGAGATCCAGAAAGTTTCCTGTCTGGGGGAGTGGGGGTGCGTATTTGAGCAATACCGCTGTGCCCGTGTCGAGGTGTCCGGGACTGAAGGTTCCACTTGCGCTCTGCACGGTAACGGTGTGACCGCGGAGGGTGAGCGTGTGGGGTGTTTTTCGCAGCGGCGCCTGTGGGTCCTCAGAAAAATAGTGCTCAGTACTCACCCCCTAACCGTAGCCTTTCGCATAGGAATGCTGGATAGGGTGAGAGTAAGGACAACAAAAGGACGTCAATATGAGCTTTGGAACCGCAATAGCCGCTGGATTTCGCAACTACTCCAACTTCATGGGAACCGCGTCCCGCACCGAGTTTTGGTGGTTCCAGCTGTTTCTGGTTCTGGTCAATTTTGGAGTGGGCGCCATCGCAGACGAGTTGAGTCTGGTCTGGTTCTTGGCCACCGTTGTTCCCTACCTCGCGATTGGCGTTCGCCGCCTGCGAGACGCAGGATTCAACTGGGCGTTGTTGCTTCTCGGACTGATCCCGGTGCTTGGCACAATCACGGTGATTGTGCTGTGGGTGCAGCCCACGAAGGCCACACCGACCGCGTAGCGCTCGGACCATGCCCACCCAGAGCGTTCTGTCGCAGAGTACAGAGAGGTCTTTCCCGTAGTACGGTGTATTCGGGAAAGGACGTCATGACTGTCGACACCACAGAAAATGAGTGGGCAACCGTAGGGGAGCGCATCAGGCTTGCGCGTGAATCTGCGGGTATCAGCGTGCGGGAACTCTCTCGACGTATTGAAGTCTCCGCGAGCCATGTCTCACAGGTTGAGCGAGGGCTGGCGTCCTTTAGCGTCCGCGCTCTGTACAGCGTTGTCAACATTCTGGGCATCTCCATGGACTCTCTCTTTGAGGAGGCAACTGCCCGGATTACCACTCCCACCCTGGAGGATGAGGTCATTGCCACTTCCCAGGACGGGCCCCTGGATGAGGCAGGAATCGTCCTCCGACGAGGATCTCGCCCCGCGATGCAGTTGCAGTCGGGACCCCGATGGGAGCGGTTGACCGCTAAACCCGAGGCGGGGGCTGAGTTTATTGAGGTTATTTACCAGCCAGCACCGGGTGCCGTCCCTCCGGAGGATTTCATCCGCCACCCTGGCCGTGAGTACGGGGTGATTACGAAGGGAACGCTGAGCGTTCAGGTCGGATTTGGTCGGGCCGAGATGAGCGCCGGCGACTCTATTGCGTTTGACTCGAGTATTCCCCATCGGTTTTGGAATTCCACTTCTGACGAGGTCATTGCTGTGTGGTTTGTCTTGGACGCAGCAGCCAGTGATCAGGAAGCCGGTTTCCCCTCGGCTGACTCCGCAGCGCACCATCATGTCTCGGGCTAGCGTTCTGCACTAGATAACGTTTTCGTTATAAACAGACCCCAGGTGGACAGAGTGTTTCCTCTGTGTTTACACTAACATCAGAGGTGTAAGCCTCAGAGTTACACCCCCATGGCGAAGGAGCCGCACATATGGCCGAACAGGCAAGTTCTCCTGGAGATGTCGTCATCGAGGCGCGAGACATCGTGAAGCGCTTCGGCGGAGCGGTCGCAGTAGATGATGTGTCCATCGCGGTTCGAGAAGGCGAAATTCACGCGGTTGTTGGGGAAAACGGAGCCGGTAAGTCAACTCTGATGCGCGTCCTGGCGGGAATCATTACCCAGGACAGCGGCGAGGTTCTGGTCAATGGAACTCCCCTCGAGACCGGGGCGAAAAACTCGATCGCTGCGGGTATTTCCTTGGTGCACCAAGAGTTGAGTTTGGTCCCCGAGATGACGGTCGCGGAGAACATTCTTTTGGGGTATGCACCCACCCAATTTGGTTTCACTAAATCGAAGGAGCTGGAGGCTATCGCCGCGGAGGCTCTCGAAGAAATTGGGGTCTCGGTAGACCTTAACGAGCGAATCTCTCGCTTATCGGTGGCTTTGCGTCAGTTTGTGGAAATTGCGCGCGCGGTCGCCCGCAAGCCCAAGGTTTTGATTTTGGATGAGCCAACGGCAACCCTGACTCCTGCGGAAACCGACTACCTCCTCACCATGTTGCAGAGGCTCGCTTCTCGGGGCATGGCAATCATCTACATTTCTCACCGTATCCCGGAGGTTATCCGCATTTGTCACAACGTCACGATTCTTCGGGACGGCAAGAAAGTGATGGAGTCGAAAGTTTCGGACACCTCCCCTGAGGGAATCGTGGACCAGATGGTGGGCCGCGAACTCAAGTTGGGACTGCAACAGCGGCGCTCAGCCAAGCCAGGAGAGGTTGTGCTGCGGGCAGAGGGTATTCGCGCTCCCGGAGTCAACACTGTGGACCTCGAGGTTCGGGCTGGCGAGATTGTCGGCCTGGGGGGTCTGGTGGGAGCCGGGCGCACTGAGCTTGTCCGGGCCATCATTGGTGCGGATAACCGCACAGCAGGAAGAGTCACCAAGTTTAAAGACGGCAAGGCCCATGTTCTCTCGGGCTACCAGTCTTCGATTCGCAACGGCATTGCGTATGTCCCCGAGGAGCGCAGAACAGACGGACTTGCTTTGGCCATGTCGGTCGCGGACAACATCACTCTGACCAACCGTGCGGAACTGTCCTCTGTGGGAGTCCAACTCCGCGGCAAAATTGCCAAGTTCTCTCAGGACTTGGCCGAGAAGGTGGGGCTTCGGCCTCCCGAGATCCGGCGTGAAGCAGGTCAATACAGTGGTGGGAACCAGCAGAAGATCGTTATTGCCAAGTGGCTGGGTCGCCGCCCTGATTTCATTGTGCTGGACGAGCCCACTCGAGGCGTGGACGTCGGAGCAAAAGCCGAAATCCACAAGCTCGTGAAAGCTCTCGCCGACGATGGAACGGCGGTACTCGTGGTCAGCTCAGACCTTCCCGAACTGCTGGAGTTGGCTGACACGATTCACGTGATCAGGGACGGTCAAATTGCCGGAACGCTGAGCGGCGATGAAGCCAACGAGAAAACCGTGATGTCACTCGCTGCGGGAGAGAAGATGGTGGACGCATAATGGCCAAAGAAACCTTGACCGAAGCCATCACTCTCGCCGAGAGTGATGCTGCAGGGCTGGCGCCAGTCAAGTCGAGAACGTCCCCGCTTGAATGGGTCGCCGAAAACGGCATTTTTGTGTTCACCGCTCTGCTGATCCTGGCGTCAGTGGTCTTCGTTGACGGGTTTGCCTCGTTGGTAAACATCACCGACGTGTTCCACCGTGCGGCACCCATTGGCATTGTTGCCGTCGGCATGACGTTTGTGGTGATCAGCGGAAACTACCTGGATCTTTCGGTTGTTGCCCAGGTGGCGACATCCGCAGTGATTCTCATCGCCGTGAGTAACGAATACGGTCTTCCCCTGGCGATGCTGGCGGCTCTTCTCGCTGCGGCAACGTTTGGAATTGTCAATGGCGTCGCTGTCGGGTACTTCAAAGCCAATGCGGTGATTGTCACGCTCGCAACCACCTATATAGGCCTTGGTTTGCTGAGGTATTTCTCGGGCGGCAGCATCTTCTTTGGCCCACAGGATGGAATCATTCGGGAGTTTGGTTTGGGCAAACTGGGCCCGGTTCCCTACTCGGCCATCGTGTTGCTGATCATGACCATAGTTTTGGGATTTGTGCTGAGCCGAACGAACTTCGGATTCCTGGTCCGCTCCTTCGGTGTCAACGAGCGCGCCACTCGGCTTTCTGGAACCAACACCGCCGCCGTGGTAATCGGAGCATTCCTGGTTACCGCCGTGGCCGCGATGGTGGCGGGCTGGGTTCTCGCGGCGTTCTCCAACACCGCCGTGTCAGCGATGTCGCAGGGGTATGACTTCCGAGCGCTGGCCGCGATCATTGTGGGAGGAACCAGTGTGTTTGGCGGTAAGGGTAGTGTGCTGCGAACCCTGGTGGGAGTGATCTTTGTCAGCGTGCTGACCAACGTCCTTGTCCTCTCCGGAATCAGTTTCGGCTACCAGCAAATGGCCCTCGGGGCCCTGATTGTGGCCGCGGTCACTGTCGATGCTCTCTCCCGGAAGGCGGCAAAACGATGAGCCAGACGATGCAAATTGGTGAGAGGGAAACCTCACTTCTGGGTCGACTCCGCCTGACAATCGCGCGCCGGACCGAGGGACGAGGAATTGTGCTCCTCGTGGCCGTCTTGGCCGTGGTGGCGTTCACTGAGCCCCTGGTATTTACCTCCTACCAGGTCAGCCTGGGCCGGATTGCCCTGATTGGTTTGGTGGCTCTGGGGCTGACTGCGGTCATCCTGATGGGGGAGCTTGACTTGAGTGTTGCCAGTACCTTGGCGGTGTCTGGAGTCGTCGTTGCGCTCATCCCCGATATTCGTTTGGGGATTCTCGCCGCTTTGGTCGTGGGAATTCTCATTGGAGTTGTGAACGCGTTCTTCGTGGCAATAGTCGGAATTAACTCGTTCATCGCGACCCTGGGAATGTTGTTTGCGCTGCGAGGGCTTGCCTTTGTGCTCTCGGATGAGGCGCCGGTCAAAATCACGGATGTTGACGCGGGTATTGCCTTTGGTCAGCCGCTGATTGGCCCCATCACACCCCGCGTGCTGATTTTCATCCTTGCCTTCATCGCTATTCAGGTATTTGTGTCCCGAGTCAAGGCAGGTCGCGAGTTCTTCGCTGTCGGAGGAAACCGCCAAGCAGCCTACGACGCTGGTATTCCCGTCAAGCGCCGGATTTTCACCGGCTTCATGATTTCTGGTTTCGTAGCGGCTCTCGCCGGCGTGATCAACACTCTGGAGCGTACCGCTGCCGACCCGACAGCTGGGTCCACCGTTCTTCTGGCCAGCTTTGCCGCCGCCATTATTGGTGGTAACTACCTCAAGGGCGGTCGCGGATCAATCGTCGGAACCCTCATTGGAGCCACGGCTCTCGGTGTGTTGCAGGTCGCGCTGACACTCTCCGGTGTTCAGGTGCCGGTCCAGCAGATCTTCATAGGAGCAATTCTTCTCCTCGCGGTCACTACTGACCCAGCCAATCTTCGAGCGGTCCTTGGAAGTGTGAGATCACTTCGCTTGGGTCGTTCGAAAGCCCAGACCCCCGGGTCTGGGAGTTAGTCACCACCCGGTGACTGTCCATGAAAACAAACGGAAAGAGGCACTAATTATGCGAAAGTCTCGCATTGGGCTCGCTACTGCAGGTTTGCTTGCAGTTGCCGGTCTGGCTCTTGCAGGATGTGCTACTGCCGACGAACCAGCAGCTACAGACTCTGGTTCGACCGACAGCAGCGACAGCGCTACTACTGGTGGGGAGACCTACGAGGTCTACGCACTTCTCCCACAAGGTAACGACCAACCTTATGGAACCACATACCTGCCCCCAATGGAAGCGAAAGCAGCCGAACTGGGCATCAACCTGACCATCACCAACTCCGAGTACGACGGTGACAAGCAGGCTTCTGAGTGTGAAGTTGCCGTGGCTGCACAGCCCGATGGCATCATCCTGTGGCCAGCACTTGCTGACACCATTCGTCCCTGTCTCGAGGCCGCTAACGCTGCTGGTATCCCCGTGTGGATCACCAACGCTGACGTGAACCCCGAGGACGCTCCTCTGACATACGGTTACTCCGGTACCGACAGCTACGGTCAGGGTGCAGCTTCTGCAGAGATGATGTGTGAGCTCGTTGACGGTGCCGAGGTTGGCATCATTCAGATCAACGGTCTGACCGGTAACTCTGTTGCCACCCTCCGTGGAAACGGATTCAAGGAGACCATTGCGGCTAACTGCCCCAACGTCACCATCCTCGCCGAGCAGCCAGGTAACTGGAACAAGGACGAGTCACAGATTGCAGCATCCGAGATGCTGACCGCTGTGGGCGTGGAGAACGTTCAGGGTATGTACGCAGCTGACGACTCCATGATCGCCGGTGGTATCGATGCATTGAAGGCTCGCGATCTCGACCCCGCGGACTTCTTCATCACCTCGATTGGTAACACCTTCCTCGGTAACCCACTGGTTATTTCCGGTGAGCTCGATGGAACCGTGTTCCAGTCCTCCTCATGGGACGGCGAGAACGCTGTTGTTGGTATCTACCGGGCCATGACAGGTGACACCAGCCTCGGTCGCGACGACGACGGTTCGGTTCTCTACATGCCTAACCCCAAGGTGACAATCGACAACGCTACTGATCCTGCTGTAGCACCTGAGTGGTAAACCGCTAGCGGATTATCACCTGCTGTGCGCTTGGGGAGGGCTTATGCCCTCCCCAAGACGCCAGTGATGGATGCAGGACCCAAACAGACACTGGACAGATTTCTCTTGCCGCTGTGGCCTCAGGCCCGCGCACACTTGGAAAAGAAAGACTCATGACCTCCGAATTCACGCCCACCCCGCTCATCCCGGCCCTGGACTTTGCCAATCGTCAAATCCCGGCCCACGGCACTATGGGAGTCGATTATGAGCAGCGGGTTGACTTCCACCGTCTTCGCGATTACCGCCTGACTCGGGCCATGCAGGCGCTAGATGCCAGCGAGTGTGGGGCTTTCTTGCTTTTTGATTTTTACAACATTCGGTACACCACCCAGACGTGGATTGGGGGTGCCCTGGGAGACAAAATGTCTCGCTACGCGCTCCTGATGCCCGATGGCAAACCCCACATGTGGGACTTTGGTTCCGCCGCTAAGCACCACCGACTGTTCTCTCCGTGGATTCACGAGGGTCACTCGCACGCCGGAATGCTCGGCCTCCGAGGCGCTATTCACCCGGAGGTTGGCCTGATGAAAGAGGCCGTCACGATGATCAAGGGGATGCTCACCGATGCCGGTGTCGCCAACGATCCCATTGGTGTGGATATCGTCGAGCCGGCCTTCCTGTTTGAAATGCAGGCTCAAGGGTTGAAGGTTGTCGACATCCAGCAGAACATGCTGGATGCTCGGTCCATCAAGTCAGTCGACGAGATCATGTTGCTCTCCCAGGCCGCCGCCATGGTGGACGGTGTCTACCAGGACATCGTGGATGTCCTGAAGCCGGGCATTCGGGAGAACGAGATTGTTGCGTTGGCCGCCAAGCGACTCTACGAGATGGGTTCCGACCAGGTCGAGGCCATTAATGCGGTCTCGGGGGAGCGGTGTAACCCTCACCCTCACAACTTCTCGGACAAGATTATCCGCCCCGGTGATCAAGCGTTCTTCGACATTATTCACTCGTTCAATGGGTACCGGACATGCTACTACCGGACCTTCTCGGTGGGAAGCTCTACCCCAGCCCAACACGACGCCTACACCAAGGCTCGCGAGTGGATGGATGCGGCGATTGCGAAGGTGGGGCCCGGTGTTGGCACAGACGAGGTTGCCGCACTCTGGCCGAAAGCCACCGAGTTTGGTTTCCCCAACGAAATGGAAGCCTTCGGTCTCCAGTTTGGTCACGGCTTGGGGTTGGGCCTTCACGAGCGGCCCATCATCTCGCGGTTGAACTCTATGTCTCACCCTGTTGAAATCAAGCCGGGAATGGTCTTTGCGTTAGAGACCTATTGCCCGGCACCCGATGGAATTTCGGCTGCCCGCATCGAAGAGGAAGTGGTGATTACCGAGAGCGGTGCTCAGGTTCTGACTCGATTCCCCGCGCAAGAGCTTTTTGTCGCCAACCCTTACTAGGGATCGGCAACAGAAATATCCGGGCTAGGCCGCTCCCGCGGCGATCAGCAGATCTTTGTTGTCCCAGGACGGCCGCAGGTCTCCCGATTCGATACGAAGCGCTAGGTCCAGGATTGCCTGGTTCACCGGTGTTGGCATGCCTAACTCGGCGCCCTTTTTCGCGACGTATCCACTGAACGCATCCAGCTCAGCCCGGCGTCCTTTGTCCCAGTCTTGGAGTACAGCAACACGGGTTGTTGGCTGGGAGAACCGAGCCAGCACCGCGTCCAGAAGATCCAATGCGTACTGGTCAGAGTCCGGAACACCGTCCTTATCGATGCCCAGAGAGGGCATGAAAGTGACCCCGAGAGCTTTCGCCACGGCGTAGGCCTCTCGAGACGCGTGGTCCATCGCTGCTCGCACGTCCGAATCGTTAGCTGCCTCCACAAGCGGTGACCCCAAAATGCCTGAGGGCAACATTTCGGGAATGTTGGCCAGGAGCTTCATCCACTTTGCTGAGCGAATATCCTCCGTGATCTCGACCTGCGCTGCGTGGGACAGAAGCTCGTGGACCTGCTCTACCCTCTTCGTCACGGGGCCCTCCACCGAGCCGACTGATAGCCAAGTGCCCTCGCGCGGAACCTCTCGGTTGATTACACCGGGCTCTGGCATGTTGGCAGCAATTCCGACCACGCACCCGATGGTGCGCTCGGGGCCGAGGATGTCTGATACCTCGTCAATGGTCATACCGTTTTGGGTTCCAACGAAGACAGAATCAGACCCCATGAGTGGCTTCACAAGCTCCGCTACCCAGCGTGTGTCATAGGACTTCACGCCAGAAAAGACGACGTCGAAGGTGCCGCGCTGTTCGGGGACCTCGAAGACGTGAAGCGGGCGGAATGCAGTGTTCTCGACCCCTGAGGGGGTCTTCACGGTGACCCCTGAAGCCCGGATTGCCTCCACGTGGGGAGCCCAGGGGTCAATGACCGTAACGTCCACCCCAGCGTTGATCATGTCAGCGCTGAATGATGCTCCCACCGCACCAGCTCCACAGAACGCAACTCTCATGATCGGATTCCTAACTTTCGTGGTGACGCAGGGTTATTTCGGCGAGTGCGGACCAGTCTTTGTCCACCAGGTCGGGATCTGCGAGGGCTTTCTCGAAAACCTTCCGCAGGACCGCGCTGCTCGGCAGCTCGATGCCGGCGGACTGAGCAAGTGACTGGGCTAGGCCTAAGTCCTTGAGTCCCAGCTCGAGGGAAAAAGCCTGTGGTGTGTAGTCGCGCTCGGCAATCAGCGCTCCATACCCGGAATAGACCACCCCTCCAAAGAGCGTGTTGGTGAGCACCTCCACAAAGTCCTGGGGGTCTACTCCCTCTGCGGTGGTGATGGCCACTGACTCGGCGAGAGCCTGAATCGTATGGATGATGTTGTAGTTGACGGCAATCTTCACGACATTCGCCGTTCGTGCTTGCTCGCCCATCGGCCAAGTCTTGGTTCCCATGGCGTCGAAAAGCGGTTGGAGGGTGGAGATATCCAGAGGGTCACCTCCGGCCAGGATATTGAGTCCTCCTGCAGCGGCCACGCCGGGTCGCCCCAAGACCGGTGATGCCACATAACCGTGGCCCGCCTTTGCAAAGCGGGCGGCCAGTTTTTCTCCCATGTCAGGGCTGACCGAGGCCATGTTGGCGTGCACGACCCGGGTTGCGGGGAGGTTCTCGGTGGAGAGGACGGCATCCGCGGCCCCGTCGTTAGCGAGCATGGACACGGACACGTCCTGGGCAAGTGCTTCTCCCGGGGTCTCGACCGCTGTGGCTCCTGCTCTGGCGAGTTCTGCTCGCGGTGCCTCGGAGCGGTTCCAGACCACCACGTCGTGACCAGCGTCGAGCAGGCGATGGGCCATCGCCTGGCCCATCGAGCCCAGGCCTAAGAAGCCCACCCGCGCCATGCTTATGCCTTCCAGACCGTCTTAAAGTTGCAGAACTCGCGGATTCCCGGCGCGCCAAGCTCGCGACCGAAACCAGAGTCTTTGACGCCTCCAAAGGGGAGCTCGGGGTAGGAAATGGTCATACCGTTGATGAATACTGCTCCCGCTTCGATGTTTTTGATGAAGAACTCGGTGTCGCTATCATCTTCCGTCCAGAGCGCGGAGGACAAACCGAAGGTGGTCTGGTTGGCCACTTCGGCTGCTTCGTCTCGCGAGGACACTTTGTAGACGCTGGCCACGGGGCCAAAGGCTTCTTCCATGACGAGACGCATGCCGGGTTTCATCTCATCCACAACGGTGGGCTCATAGAACCAGCCGGGCATATCGGGGGCGTTTCCTCCGGTCAGAATGCGCGCGCCTTTGTCGCGGGCGTCATCGACAAGCTCGGCAATTTCTTTTCGGCCACGCTCGGTGGCGAGAGGACCAACGTTGGTTGCCGGGTCCAGAGGGTCGCCCACCTGAAGTGCCGACATCTTGGCGACAAACTTCTCCAGGAACGCGTCGTAGATGTCCTGGTGAACAACGAACCGCTTTCCCGCAATACAGGACTGACCGTTGTTGCTGATGCGCGCGTTGACAGCAACTGTCGTGGCCTTCTCCAGGTCCGCTGAGGGCATCACGATGAAGGCATCAGAGCCTCCCAGTTCCATCACCGCGGGTTTGATGTGGGCTCCAGCCTGGGCCGCCACTGCCCGCCCGGCGGGCTCTGATCCGGTCAGGGTGACCGCTTTGATCCGTCGGTCTTCGAGTAACCCGGCTATGGGGCCGGAACCGGTCAGAATCGTGGTGAACGCACCCTCGGGGAATCCGGCACGCGTGAAAAGAGTGTCCAAATACAGGGCTGAGTGGGGCACGTTTGACGCGTGCTTCAACACACCGGTGTTTCCGGCCATCAGAGCGGGAGCAGCAAACCGAATGACCTGCCAGAGCGGGTAATTCCAGGGCATGACTGCCAGGACAACACCCAGTGGCTGGTAGTGCAGGTAGGCGGAGGAGGCGTTGACGGTGCTGGCGTCCTCGAGGGGCTCGTCGGCGAGGAACTTCTCCGCGTTATCGGCATAGAAGCGCATGTTCTTCGCGCACTTGAGAACTTCTGCTTCAGCCTGGGCGATGGGCTTGCCCATCTCGACCACGAGCATCTTTGCTAGCTCGGGAACCTCGGATTCCAGGATGTCGGCAGCTTTCTTCATCCACACACCGCGCTCGGCGTAGGTGGTCTCCCTCAGGGCGTCAAACGCATCCTGAGCCCTCTGAACCCTGGTCTCTACTTCCTCGGTGGTGTGTTCGGTGAATTGCTCGATTGTTTCGCCGGTGGCGGGGTTCACAACTGCAATGGTCATCGCGTCGCTCTCTATTCCTGGTTGGGGTTGGGTGAAGGGAAAATCTCGGGATGGCGCTCTAGGTTTACTCGGGTTCGACGAATATGAATCGCGACCACTTGCTCGGCAAGCTTCATGTCGCCATCTCGCAGGGCACTCACCAACATGTGGTGGTCATCGTGAAAAATGCGCATGTGCTCGTCGTCGACAAGACCAGTGTAGGCACGGCGGTAGGGCTGTGTGGTGTTCCAGAGACGGGTGACCAGGTCACGCAGGACGTAGGTTCCTTCGGCCCGGTAGGTAGCGAAGTGGAACTGGCGATCGAGCTCGAGGAACTCCTCGATGTCTTCGGCATTTTCCATCCGTTGGGCCAGGCCATGCAATGTCTGAATCACGTCATCGGTCAGATATTCGGCGGAGTGGCGCAGCAAGAGCGGTTCCAGGCGCTCTCTCGTTTGGTAGACCTCAGAGCACTGGGCGAGAGTGAGACTTTGCACCCAGGCGCCAGTGTTCGCCACCAGGCGAACAAGACCTTCTGTCTCCAGCTGTCGCAGCGCTTCTCGAACAGGGATGCGGGAGCCGCCATAACGCTCAGCGAGATCCTCCTGGACTATGCGTTCCCCCGGTTCGTGCTCACCGGACAGGATTGCTCGACGCAGGGACTCGGCAATTCGGGCACTGGCGGCGCCGTCGCGAGTCGTTGGAGTTATCGCGGACATCGCTTACTCAGCCGGCCTCGTGGGGTTCCACATCACGACATCGCTCTGTGCTTCATACGCTTTGCCCTGGGGATAGCTCACCAGTTCACACTGCATGCCCCACGGGGTGAGAAAGTAAATCCAGCGTTGGCCCGCAGCGCTCTGTTTGCTCTGGACAATGTCTCCCAACACGGTGACGCCCTCTGCGGTGAGAAAGTCAATCGCGGCCTCGAGGTCGTCAACGTAAAAAGCGAGGTGGTGTCCTCCGATGTCGGAGTTGCGAGGTTGGGGAGCGGGGGGTTCTGGTGTGACCCATTGAAAGATCTCAAAGTTTGTTCCGTGACCGCACCGAAAATGTCTGTTCTCCGTAATGACCGATCGGGGGTGCACGTTGAGTTGCTCCGCCATCCAGTTGTCATCTCGTTCAAAGGGCCCGAGGGCGTAGACACGCTGGCACCCGATGATGTCGACAAAAAAACGCTCTGCCTCGTCCAGGTCGGGCACCGTAAAACCGAAGTGATCGGTTCCGCGCATTCCCGGTAATGGCATTCCCTGGACTCCTCGAGGTCGACGTGATTGCATCCAGTATGCCGGGTATCATCCGGTTTTGCCACCCATTTTTCGATAAATAGGGTGACATTGGATACTATCTCGTGTACGGTGGCGTCAATCCCTATGACGGGACGCTCGCGGTCTCACCGCGTGCGAGACACGGAAGAAGGACACTGTGGCGAAAGAAAAGAAGCTCCTCCCACTCGAACCGTGGGTGGAAATCAGTAGCGAAAAGTCCGACTGGGACAGCGCTGACCCCGCCCTCCTTCACACGATGCTGGTGCAGCTTCACCTCATCCGCGCTTTTGAAGAAACAGTGTTGGAACTCGCCGGTGAGGGACTCGTTCACGGCCCCGCTCACTCGTCCGTGGGTCAAGAGGGCGGTGCGGTCGGGTCCATCGTGGGACTTCGCGCCAGTGACTCGATCAACGGCTCACACCGCGGCCACCACCAATTCTTGGCAAAAGCGCTCGGCTATGTTGCTCCGACAGGGAGCGATTTCTCTGCTCCGGTCACTCCTGAGGTTCAGTCCGTGCTCCAAAAGACTCTCGCGGAAATCCTCGGCCTCGCTCAGGGATTCTGCAAAGGCCGCGGTGGTTCTATGCACCTGCAGTGGCATGAGGCTGGGTGCCTCGGCACCAACGCAATAGTCGGCGGTGGAGTCCCCTTGGCCGCAGGTAACGCGTGGGCTCAGAAGCACTCTCACACCGATGACATGACGGTGACCTATTTCGGCGACGGAGCTGTCAACATTGGGTCAGTGCTTGAGAGCATGAACCTCACGGCAGCCTGGGATGTTCCCCTCGTGTTCTTCATCGAGAACAACCTCTACGCCGTGTCCACCACGGTCGAGGAAGCGACAGCCGAGCCTCGTCTCTCCGGTCGCGGGGTGGGTTTTGGCGTGACGTCGCTGAGGGTCGATGGAATGGACCCTCTGGCCGTGCACCTCACGATGCAGAAGGCTGCGGACATTGCCCGCTCGGGCAAGGGCCCGGTGGTGGTGGAGGCGGAGGTTTATCGCTTCTTCCACCAAAACGGAGCGTTCCCCGGATCAGCTTTTGGCTACCGGAGCAAGGAAGAAGAGGCCTCGTGGCGCGAGCGTGACCCGCTGACCAGGATGGCGTCCGAGATGATCTCCCGAGGACTCATCACCCAAGACCAGGTGGATGGTCTCCGCTCACAGGCCCAGGCGGCGATGTCCACTGCCGCTGGCGAACTGGTCGAGCAGGACCCCGAGGGCAAAGCAGGTGTGCGACGCATCAAGCCTGACCTCTGGCCAAGCCCCGACTTTGTGAATGTGGGTGTGCGCGGCGACTTGATGGAGCTGTCGGGTGCCAAGACCCTTGAAGCCTCCGATGTCCAGGGAGCCACAGAATCTGTTCGGTTCGTGGATGCTGTGGCGGCGGTCATGGATCGGCGTATGGAGCTTGACCCCCGCATTGTTCTTCTCGGTGAAGATATTCACCGCCTGAAGGGTGGGACAAACGGGGCGACCAAGGGCCTCTCCGAGAAGTACCCCGGGCGGGTTCTGGGAACACCGATTAGCGAAAACGCTTTCGTCGGGCTCGGCGGCGGAATGGCCCTCGACGGTCGTTTCCGACCGGTCGTGGAGTTTATGTACCCCGACTTTCTGTGGGTCGCAGCGGATCAGGTCTTCAACCAAATAGGTAAGGCCCGCCACATGTTTGGCGGAGAGTCGCCCGTGCCCCTGGTACTTCGGACAAAGGTGGCGATGGGGACTGGCTATGGTTCTCAGCACCTGATGGATCCCGCGGGGATTTTCGCTACTGCGCCTGGTTGGCGCATCATGGCGCCCTCAACCCCACACGACTATGTCGGCATGATGAACGCCGCACTGGCGTGTGAGGATCCCGTGCTCGTCATCGAGCACGTGGACCTCTACACCGAGAAGGGCGATATTCCCGCCGGGGACCTCGAATACCAGATTCCCTTCGGGACCGCGCGACTGGTGCGTGAGGGGTCTGAGGTGACGGTGCTGTCGTATCTGTCGATGGTCGAAAAATCACACCAGGCCATTGTTCAGAGCGGCATGGATGCTGAACTCATCGATTTGCGATTCCTGGACCGCGCCAGCGTCGACTGGGCTGCCATCGAAGCAAGCATCACGAAGACAAACGCCGTGATGATCGTCGAACAGGGTGCCCGGGGGACCTCCTATGGAGGCTGGCTCTCCGACGAGATTCAGCGTCGCTTCTTTGATCACCTCGACCAACCTGTGACGCGGGTGAGCGGGGGAGAGGCGTCGCCCAGCATCTCGAAAGTCCTGGAGGCGGCTGCAATCGCCGGGGTCGACGACATCGTTGCCGGTCTCGAGCAGGTTCGTGCTAACGCGGGAGTTGGTCACTAATGGCAAGCGTCATCCGCATGCCAGAGGTCCTGGCGGGCGCCGAGGAAGCGGTGCTCTCCAAATGGATGATTGACGAGGGGCAGGACGTTGCGGTGGGGGACATCCTGGCCGAGATTGAGACGGAGAAAGCAAACGTCGACTACCAGGCAGAGGAGCCGGGAAAGCTTGCTCGCGTCCTCATCCAGCCTGGCCAGACCGTGGAGGTGGGAACCCCGATCGCGGTGTTCGCCGCCGCGGGAGATACCGACAAAGACATCGAAGCCGCTCTGGCTGCTGCTGGTGGCGAATCGGCGAGTCCTCCCGCTGCCCCCACCCCGCCGGCCAACGCCGGGGAATCTATCCCTGCTCCGGTTGCTGCTCCAGTGGAGACTGTCGCGGACAAAACACCCGCCCCTGCGCAGTCCGGTGGGCGCATCTCTATGAGCCCCCTGGTTCGCAAGCGCGCCCGGGAGTCAGGAATAGACCTGTCCCAGGTGAGGGGCACCGGTCCGGGTGGTCGCATCGTCAAGAAGGACCTTGACGCATTCTTGTCCCAGGCTGTGAGTGCACCCGCCGCGCCGCAGACAGCAAAACCCACCCCCGCCCCGACTGTGGTCGGTTCGGCGGGCTATACCGATCACCCCCA
>JGI11705J14877_10001161_pt1 | contig 15273 bp, 11 predicted proteins | sample Etolaghawater15m_FD_14877 | JGI IMG/M metagenome (IMG submission 14877) | reverse complement strand
TGATTCACTATTTACCAGATGATGCCTTGATGCTTACCTTTGAGCGTCTTCACAGGCATCTCGCCGGCAGTGCTTGGCTTCTGATCCGCGTAGCCGCACCCGCCGAAGGGCATCCTTCATGGCTGTGGAAGCTGGAAGCTGTCAAATCGAGGCTTTCCCGTCTTCCCCTCTATCATAGACCCATTGGCAACCTTTTTGAAATGCTGACAAAAGCCGGTTTTCGAGTAAAACACACGTCCCCCTCCGGATCAAAGGGGGAATCGGTATGGTTGATGGTTGAAAACAGTTGACGGTTTCCCATAAATAGGGTTTTGTCGTGATCCGTTATTCCGTTTCCCTTCCTCATGTTTTGGGGCTTTTATCCTATTTCGCCGCGTTTCTGCTGGCGCTATTGGATGTGTCTCTGGCGGTGCTGCCGCTGTTTTTGTTTGTTATTCTCTGCATGGTAGCACCTTTCCTGCCCCAATTGGGTTTCTTTCTTCCCATCATCAGCCGTGGCAATTCAGGCCAGAAGGCTGTTTCGATTACGTTTGACGACGGCCCCGATCCATATACCACTGAACCGCTGCTGGCACTTCTCGAACGGCACGGGGTTAAATCGACCTTTTTTGTGGTTGGGAAAAAAGCGGCCGCCAACCCTCGATTGATTCAGAAAATACTGGAAAAAGGCCATTTGCTGGGAAACCATTCCTACAGCCACGACAACCTCCTAATGCTCAGAAGTCACAAACAACTCTTTAAGGAAATCAACAGCGCTCAGGAAGTTCTCACCCGGTTTCACATCAGAACCCTGGCGTTTCGTCCCCCCGTAGGCATTACCAATCCCAAACTTGGGGGGGTGCTCGAGAAATTGGGAATGATTGCCATAAACTTCAGCTGCCGTGGAATGGATGCTGGAAACAGAAGGCTCAAAGGTCTTTCAAAGCGGGTGCTCAGGCATTTGGAAAATGATCATATCATCGCGCTCCACGATGTCATGCCGAAAGGGCATGCAGGGTTAGAGCTGCAGTGGTTGAAAGAAGTTGAAAAAGTGCTTCAAGGCATCAAAAATAGAGGTTTTAAGGTCCTTCCCCTTTCAGAACTTATCGGAAAACCGGTGATGGTTTGGGCATCCGATTCAAATACAAAAGAGGCGTTTTCTGCAACTGAAAAAAAAGCTTGACAGAACTTTCGGCATAGTTTATAAAAATAAACAATTTGTTAACCTTTATCGGCTTCCATGAATTTCATGACCTCCCAAAGATTTGAATCATTTTTTGACCGGGTTACCGCAGCAACGGATATCCGATCTCAAACGGAACTGGCCGCCATTCTGGGAATTAACCGGTCCGCCGTCACTCAGGCCAAAAAGAAGGGCTCCATCCCTGCCAGCTGGGTCCTTGTGCTGTCGCGGAAATTCAGCTTGAACCCTGACTGGCTTGAAAAGGGAATCGGCGACCCGAAACAAAACAGATTTGACAACGATCCTGAATTCGAAAAAGTCCCGAAAGTCAATGCCCGCCTCTGCGCGGGTGACGGATCCTTTGAGGTAGGATCTGATATTCAGGGGTTTTACGCTTTCAGGAAAGACTGGTTGAGCCGGAAAGGAAGCACCGGTTCAATGGTTTTGATGGACATCTTCGGCAACAGCATGATCCCTGAATTAAAGGATGGAGATACGGTTCTGGTCGACGAAAACCAGAAAGCCATTATAGCCGGTGCACTTTATGCGGTGGGTATTGAAGATACAGTGATGGTCAAACGGGTTGAAAAGCATCCGAACAACCTGGTACTGCAAAGCGACAATAAAGACTATGCACCGATTTTCCTGCAAGCGGATGAAATGAATAGGGTCCGGATTATTGGAAAGGTTGTGTGGGTAGGCCGGGAATATCGCTGAGAGACCTTTGCAAAGCGCTCCCTTTTGCCCAATCCCGGCGTCAGGCAAAAATTTCAATACTCGAAATATTTTGAAATATTCCTCCGTTTGAAATTTCCGCCTTCCTTGACCTTGAACAAAATTGAGCATTTTTCAAAGGTCTCTGGAAGGATAGTTGAACGATATATTTTTTTGCTCAGATTGTTTATTTATATAAACGTTTGTTATTTAAATAGCGCGAGGAGGTATTCAAAATGCAACAAAGATTCTGTGGTTGCGGGTTTCCTGTGTGGGTGCAGTATCGTTTTTCAGGTTCACAGTGCCGGCCGCAATTCTGGTCAAGGGTCGATGAACTGAGAGAACACCTGAGAAGGTGCCCTTGTTGTTTTAAAATGCTGAACATCAATGAGATACCCTGAAGTCGGTTTGTCCATGGGAAGCAGCTTTTTTAGGCTGCTTCCCTTTTTTATTCCAATGTTCTCTCTAAATCTGCTAAATTTGTTCCCGAGAAACTGACCACACGAATAGATGACGGTAAACGAGCAGGGAGAACTCATGACAGAAAGGCCTTCCCGAACATTTCGAAAAGACATTTCCAAACCTGAAAGCTTTGTTATCACACTGGAACTGGTTCCGGGAGAGCAGTCCCGAGGCCGCACCGTTGATACAGTGATGGCAATCGCGGAAGATGCCCTCGCGGACGGCCGTGTTTCGGCTGTGAGCATCACAGACAATCCGGGGGGCCACCCCTCACTGAGCCCAGATGTTCTGGGAAGGGATATCATCCGTAAGGGGATGGATGTAATTGTTCACTTCACATGCCGTGACCAGAACCGGGTCGGCCTCGAAAGCCGTGCCCTACAACTGGGCCACATGGGAATTCGAAACATTCTGGCACTCACCGGCGATTTTTCGGGAGAAGGATTCGCCGGAAAAGGGGCGCCGGTTTTTGATCTGGATTCCGTCAGTCTTCTCGTCATGCTCAAAATGATGGGAGAAGGCACCCTGGCTTTGGATGATCGGGAGAATTTTTTTGTGGGATGTGCGGTCTCCCCCTTCAAACAAACAGAGGCGGAAGTCTTTTGCCAATACGCCAAAATGCAAAAAAAAGTACGGGCTTCCGCCGGTTTCATCATCACTCAGTTGGGCTATGATATCCGAAAATTCCACGAATTGCTCTCCATTCAAAAGGAATGGAACATTCTAACCCCTACTTTGGGGTCGGTGTACGTCCTGACGCCCGGGGCGGCCAAAATCATGGCCCGAGGATTAATACCCGGCGTTGTGGTAACGCCTGAACTGTTAAAAAAGGTTCAGTGGGAATGGCAAGACAAAGGAAACGGGCATTTGGCCGCTGTGGAACGTTCAGCCAGGCTAGCTGTCGTCTTAAAAGGACTCGGATACAAGGGGGCCCATTTCGGGGGCATCCACCACAAATTTGACACCCTGGGGCAAATCCTGGATCGAATGGAGCAGATTGAAGACCAGTGGCGGGATTTTGTGCCCGAATTCGACTTTCCACAAAAAAGCGGATTTTACCGGTATGCCCGGGACCCGGAAACCGGCCTTTGCAGCACGGAACTAAATCCCTCAATAAGCCGCATATCATCGGCGGAGAAAACGCTTTTCGGAGTATACCGGGAGCTTCACCGCACCTTTTTCAGCCATGATGCCGCATTTTCAGGGTTGTACAGGAATCTCTGCGCCAGGCTTGAAAAGCGCCCCTTCGGGTACCTTTTCACCAAAACGCTGGAAGACATCTCAAAGAAAATGCTTTTTTCCTGCCGGGAATGTGGAGATTGCAGCCTTCAACATGTGGCATTTTTCTGCCCCGAATCCCAATGCCCCAAACATACTCGAAACGGTCCCTGCGGCGGCAGCCGGGAAAGCCGCTGTGAAGTGCACCCGGACCGCCATTGCGTTTGGTTTAAGGCTTACAGGCGCTGGGCAGCCATCGGCAGACCCGACAAAATCTATCAGGGATTTATTCCGCCCCGCAATTGGGAGCTGGACCGAACCTCCTCGTGGATCAATTTTCACCTTGGCAAAGACCATCAGGGGTCNCCTGCACTGACCGCACCCAAGAACTCNTAAACGTGANATTTNCCNTTTTATAAACGGGAAGGGTCGGACTTACAATACCAGCTGTCTTACTGATTCTTTCTTTGCTTCAGATTTCTAAGCCTTTCTTTGTTCCAAACTGCCCCGGGTTTGAACAGCTTCTTTTGCTCTTGGGCATTCAGCAACCGCATGGCCTTGATGGCCGGCGGTGATGGAATCGCAAGACGGGTGTCCATGGTTGGCTTTTCATCGGGTGGAAACCCCGCTGCAACCCGGTTCTGGTGACACGATAGGCACCCCCTGCCAAACGGGGCAATGGTGTGCGGCACATAAGGCATAAAGGCCCATCCCTGGCCTGTTCCGTCTCCCCTTTGGGGCGCTACACTGTCTAAGGACACTTGCCCCAGTCTGTTTACTGCGGTAATCAGGTATTGGTATCTGGGTCGCAGAACAGCAAAACGCCCCTCTTGATCCACACCCAGAGGCATGGGCTCCCATCGCCTGAACCGCCAACCCTTAGACCAGATTCCCGGTCTTTTTTCGCCGGACAACCAGTCCATTGAAACAGGGTAGCCGACCACATCCTTTTCCGTATGCAGTTTAAGCTCTTCTTCCATTTGTGGATCCCCTTGAACCGTCCGTTCAACCCACTTGTAGTCCTGAATGATTTCCTCCCGTATGACACTCAACCCGTAATCCTGGTAGGACCACTGCGCATGGCAGGCACTGCAGCGAACATTTTTGTGGGCACCAATCCGATGTGCAGCGGAAGTTTGGGAAAAAAGCGGCAGAGAATGCTTTTGACCGTTGTTTTTGGAAACAAAATAATATCCGCCATTTTCTTTGGAAATGGGCGGAATTGACAGATCTGGCAAATGCCCCTCAAATCCTCCGTGACAATCCTCACAGGACCGTTTGGGAACCTCCATTTGGTAACTGTAAGAAACCCCGTTTCCCATAACATCTTTCTTTGCGTGGCAATCAATACACCATAGACCCCTTTCAGCATGGACATCCTTTGACAGGTGGTGATAATCCAATCCATGGTCTTTGGGTTTCGGTTTTCCCTGAACAAGCGGGGAACGGAAAACATCGTTGTAGTCATGCTCAAAAAGGCCCTCATAGTCTGCGCCCACGTGGTTCTGGTGATGACAGTGAAGGCACTGTTCGTTGGGGATACGACGGGTAAAGGCGTGTTTGATGGGATATCCGGTTTTGGATTTTGAAATGGCCGGGTCCTTTCCCCCGTAAAGGCCGTCATCACCGTAATGCATGTGGCACGCAGCGCACCCGGTAGCCCGATAAAAACCAACCCCTCCAGGCCCCTCCGTATGGATGTGACATCTCAGACAGCGCCTTCTCAAAAAATCATCCACAAGATCAGCCGGTTTTTCCGGTGCTTTTGAATAATCGGCTTCGGGGAGAGGTTTTAGCGGCGCTTTAATGCCATAGATGGCCGGGACAGCCGTTTCCTGAGCCCCCCAGAGAAAACGAGTCTGGTTGATGATACCGGCCATGGACCAGTGAAGCGACTGTTCAAGGGTCAAAATCTCCTCTCTGTGGCAGGGAAGGCAGAACTGACGAACGAACTTGGGATCAGACGGGTTGCGAAGTATGGCCTGGTGGCTCGTAAGAGGGGCACTGTGTCGATCTTTCGGCTGCAGATGACATGTGGCACAGGCAAAGGAGTGATTAGGACTGATGGCCTCGATCCCTTCATGACATGACATACAGTTTTTGTAATCCCTTTGATGTAAATCTTCCTTTGATGCGGAAGTGGCCGGCAGGGGTGGCAACAGTACGAAGCTCATGCAAANAAGCACCATCGAGCGGAACCAGCGGGAAAAGCGAAGGATGANGATTAATTCAGACATGGCAGTTCTTCATNCGACTCGAATCGTCTCATGGATTTTGAAAAATCCTTATAAATCCTGTCATCATAGGTTTTGTGGCACCCCAAACAGGGATCCACCGAAAGAATCCGGCCTATTTCTTCCTGATTGAAGGGTCTTACCTTGTTTTTTGACCCGGTTTGAAGGGCTTTACCTTCCAGGCTTACAAAGCCGTCTAACGGGAAGGGCAAGCCCGTTCCATGGTCCAATGCACGATAGGTAGGCCTGAAAACACGTTTTCCCTCATATTGGTAAAATATACCTTCACCCAGTCCAATGGTTTTGGGGTCCGTGTGGCAATCGATGCAGGTCCGGGATTTGGCCTCTGTGGTGTGGGGATCAAATGAAGAGAGGTTGAGGTTTGTGAAAGATTCGGCGGCCATAAATTGACCGGTTTCATCAAAGGCGGAAAAAAAGACCTGGCAGGGTGAAAGGGGATAGATGCGGTCACCACCACGAAGCCCCAGGGCGGGCTTTGAAAACCGCAAATAGGAACGAGCCTCTTTCCATTTCCCCGGCGTCTTTTTCCCGGTGATCCAGTCCTTTTGCAGCGCGGATTTCCGGTACGTCAGGTGACATCCATAGCATTGGGGAATCCAGCTGCTGTGACAGGCCTGACAGGAAAGTCTTTCGTGCCCGTTCAGATTGTGATGGGCTTTTTTCACGCCGTTTAACACCTGCAGTTTTAAGGCTCGCCCGTCCGTTTTACGGTAAAAGACCGGCTTTCCATTGACCATTTGAAGGTTGTAAAGAGGGGTTCCCTTTCGGGTCAAACCAATGGGGGCTTTTTCAGGTTTGGGTATTTTCTCGTTCAGAAAGGCCAAACGGTTTGCTATGGCCTTCGCCTCCGGATTCGAAGAAAACTGAGGTAAATGGCACGCCTCACAGGTAATATCCACCTGGTCCTCCATTTTGTCGTATGAATGGCCGTCGCCCATCAACCCGGTAGCCGTGTGGCAATCGATACAGACCATTTTTCCCTTTTCAAAATGGACATCGGCCGGAAGATCAAGATAAAAGCGGCCTCCGGACAGCCGCCTGCTGCTCAGGCTGTCCCCTTCGTAAGGTGTTCCGTAGCCGGCAGATTCAAATTTTCCAAAATAGGACAATCCGATTCTGGCCGATCGATTATGACATTTGACACAATTTTCAGCAGGGATTCTGGTGGTCATTTTGGGGTGACGAATGAGAAGCCCTTGCGGACTTTTCCGCTTTTCCTCATCCACCACATGGCAGTCACTGCATCCTCCACCCCTTTTGCCCACTTCACCTTTCAGGCCCTCTTTTTCTTTCCATAAATGACACCCTCCGCACATTTTGCGGTAGAGATCGACAGGGACATTTCGGGGAGGACGTTTCNCATACAAATCCCCCACTCCCAATGGCTCTTTAGAAACAAATGCCTCCTGTTGTCCGCTTTTCCATTCATCCTGAACAATTTTGAGGATGCCTCTGTTGGTGGCCATAATGCTTTTTTTCACACGTCCCACGATCTCTCCGTGGCAACCGGTTTTTCCACAGGTTGTTTCCACCACCCGAAGATCTCCCGGGTTTTTGATCAGGGTGGCGTGTGCTCTTTCTTCATCCAGGGAATAGGCATTACCCAGGTGACAGGTGCTGCATCCAAAGGCGGACACCGGATGAGAACGGTCCGGATCCGACATCTCTTTGTGGCAGAACAGACATCCTTCACCGGAAAATCCTTCAGGACGCTTTATATGGTTTTCCTTAAGTATCAGAACTCCCGCCAGCATGCATAGGGAGATGATGATGAAGATTCGCTTCAAATTGAATCTGGCTCCTTTCCAAGGGCCGTTTTCTCGATAAACTTAACCCACTAGCGCAAAACTGTAACCCAAACACCCCCTTTCAGTCCATGTTTGAATCCAGCAACGCTGATTTTTATTCTTGAACCGCTTGACAAATTGAAGAGCAGCTTTGTATAGGTGTAAAGTGTTGACATTAATCGTTTGATACCTGAATGGCAAATGATCCCATTAGGAGGACTCCTTGAGAAAAAGACATTTCCTTTTTTTCGTTTTCTGGGTCACTGTGATCGTCTTTTCCTTTTCCGCTGATGGCCGGGCAGAGCCCTCAACTCACACCGTGGCCAAAGGAGATACGCTTCAGAGTATCAGCATTCAGTATTATGGGAACCGTGACCTTTGGCCGAAATTGTGGAAAAAGAACCCCTTTGTAACCGACCCCGGTCATCTTCATCCCGGTGACGTTATTGTTCTCTTGGAAAATGTTCCCATCCAGACGGCTTCGCCACAGGCTGGGCTGCAATCTCTGATCGGTGCCGACGATACCACTTGGGCAACCAAAGGAGTTGATATTTCAGAGTACTGCGATTTTGAGGCGTTGGGTTTTTTATCGCTTGAAGGGTTAAAACCGTGGGGCATTATCGCGTCAGATGAGACAGAACGGATCTTTCTGGGCCAATACGACAATGTGTACGTAACCTTTGACAAAGACCGCAAGGTCAAACCGGGAGACATCTTTAATATTTACAGAGAGTCGGATTCTCTTGACAACCCGCTCGGTGGGGGTAGCGTGGGAACGGCCATCTTGTTTTTGGGAGAGCTTGTTCTGAAAAAAAAGGTCAGCGAGAATTCGTTTAAGGCCGAGATCATCAAAAGCTACCGGGTCATGCGGGTTGGAGACCCGGTTTTGCCATACAAACCCGTTTCAAAGTGCATACAACCCGCAAACCCGGACTGGGAAAAATGCGGGGGCATGGACAACTGCGCTGCCGCAATTGTGGCTTCCAAAGACCAGTATGAATTAATGGGACAATACGCGGTGGTATACATTAATAAAGGGTACAAACAAGGCCTTGAACGGGGCAATCTTTTTACCATTGTCACCCGCATGGAAGCATCCGGCTCAAGCGGGGCAGACCTTCCAGACCTGCTGCTGGGCTATCTCATGATTGTGGAATCAAGGCTGGAAACGGCCACTGCAGTTGTCCTAAATGCAAGAAAAGATTTCCCAAACGGAACCATGATCAAAGCCGTCAACCTGAGCCAGGCGCTTAAAAATACCCTGGAAGCCCAGGGCTATGAAGCCATTAAAGAGATTGATATCAAAGATGAATTGATTCCCGTCTTGATAAAAATGAAAGAAATTATTGATGTAAAACAGGATTTACCCGAAAGCCTTTATCTGTTATCAACCATGGTAAAATGTTCATTAAACTGAGCATCAAAACTGCCCTGATTGAGAAAATACTTGACTAATCCCTTTTATCCTGTTTTACATTCCAGCCTTGAATTCGAGCTTTTTCATGTCCCACACCATACCGCAGAACCAAAAACAGGCATGGCTGGCCCTTTACATGATCCCTGGATTGGGCAATGTGGTCTTGAAAAGACTGTTCGAAAAATTTCTTGACGTCAAAGCCATTTTTGAAGCCGATTTTTTTGATTTGATGGGAGTTGAAGGGCTTCGAAAAGGGATCGCTCGGAAAATCCTGGACGGTGGCTTGCTGGAACAGGCCGAAAAGGAGATCTTAAAGGCTGAACAGGCCGGAGCGACGGTTCTGACCTATCAGGATCCTGATTATCCCGTTCTGCTGCGTGAAGTTCACAACCCACCGATGGTCTTGTTCGTCAAAGGGCAAAAAATTCCCTTGGAACGAACCTTTGTGGGCCTGGTCGGGTCTCGGAATCCGACCCACTACGGTTTGAAGACTGCTGAAAAAATCTCGATGGCTCTGGCCAAAAGAGACGTCGGTGTGGTCAGTGGCCTGGCAAGAGGGATCGACGCATCAGCTCACAGCGGCTGCCTTCGAGGAAATGGGTTCACCATCGGTGTATTGGGCACGGGCATTGATGTGGTTTATCCCAAAAGCAACCGAAAGCTCTTTGAAGAAATGGTCGACAAGGGTACGGTTGTATCCGAATTTCCCATGGGAACTGCCCCTGAGCCCAGGAATTTCCCCATTCGAAATCGGGTGATCAGCGGCCTCAGTCGAGGGGTTGCTGTGGTCGAAGCAGCACGAAAAAGTGGATCTCTCATCACGGCTGCCCTTGCCCTTGAACAGAATCGCGAGATATTTGCGGTTCCCGGGAGCATCGATTCTTTCAAGAGTGCCGGGACCCATTGGCTCATCAAACAGGGAGCAAAACTGATTGAAAGTGCTGATGATATCCTTGAAGAACTGTGGTTCTTAAAGCAAGCGGTGGGGGTCAGAAAGCCCCAAAAGGCATCTTTACCCCGGGGACGGATGGAAGGCGTTGAGCGCAGCCTATATGACGTCATCGAAGATTATCCCATCCATGTTGATCAGATAGCGCGCAAAATTTCCATGGATGCGGGCCGGTTGGCGATGATTTTGCTCAAAATGGAATTAAACGGAACCGTTCGGCAACTCCCTGGAAAAATGTATGTACGTTGTTAAACCCTTATTTTTTTAAAAAAAGAAAGACTGGATCGAAAGAATGCCGAAAAACCTCCTGATTATTGAATCTCCGGCCAAAGCCAGGACCATCAAAAAGTACCTGGGACCTGATTTTACCATCATGGCCTCCGTTGGACACATCAAAGACCTCCCCGTCAGCAAACTGGGCGTTAATATTGAGAAAAATTTTGAACCCGATTATGTCACCATAAAAGGAAAGGGTAAAATCCTCAAAGACCTGAAAACTGCCGGAAAAAATGCCGAAGCCATTTACCTGGCGCCGGATCCTGACCGTGAGGGAGAGGCCATTGCGTGGCATGTGGCCCGAGAATTGGACAAGGGGAAAAATGGTCAGAAGATATATCGGGTGCTTTTTAACGAACTAACGAAAAAAGCGATTCAAGACGCGGTTAAATCGCCCAAAACCCTGGACCGCAATAAGTTCGAGTCTCAGCAGGCCCGGCGGATTCTGGATCGCCTGGTCGGGTACCAAATCTCCCCGCTTCTCTGGAAACGGGTTAAACGGGGGCTGAGCGCCGGACGCGTTCAGTCGGTGGCAGTTAAAATGATCTGCGACCGGGAGAGGGAAATCCAAGCCTTTGAGCCCCAGGAGTACTGGTCCCTGACCGCACACCTAAACGGTTCCGTGCCGCCCCCCTTTGAAGCCAAATTTTTCCAATACAAAGGGAAAAAGACAGATCTTACCCATAAAGAGCAGACCTTAGGCATTGTTTCAGAAATCCAAAGTCTTCCCTTTAAAGTCTCTAACATCACCCAAAAACGCACCAAAAAAAATGCCCCCCCGCCATTTATCACGAGTCTTCTGCAGCAGGAAGCCTTCAGAAAATTGCGCTATTCCGCCAAGAAAACCATGTCCGTTGCGCAAAGCCTCTATGAAGGGGTTGATTTGGGTAAAAGGGGTCTGGTGGGCCTGATTACCTATATGAGGACCGATTCCTTTAATCTATCCAATGATGCCATAGGCGAAGCACGCACCTATATTGAAAAGGCTTATGGAAAGGATTTCGTGCCGGACAGGCCGAACCGTTTCAAGAGCCGAAAGGGGGCTCAGGAGGCCCACGAAGCCATTCGGCCCACGTCTGTGGATCTCAGCCCCAAGATGATCGGCAAGTATCTGCGACAGGACCAGTTGGCCTTATATGACCTGATCTGGAAACGGTTCGTTGCCTGTCAGATGAGCCCCGCACAACTGGACAAGACCCAGGTGGACATAAAAGCCGGAAACGCCGGTTTTCGGGCCACCGGCTCGGTGACGGTATTCAGAGGATTTACCATTCTTTATGAGGGGCCAAAACAAACCCAGAATGGCGATCAGCCGAAAGACGCCGAAGCCCAACTGCCGCCCTTGACAAAGGGGGAAATCCTGACCCTTATGAAGCTGGATCCGGCACAACACTTCACACAGCCACCACCACGGTTTACGGAAGCGTCCCTGGTCAAAGCACTTGAAGAAAACGGCATCGGAAGGCCCTCCACCTACGCCGCCATTCTGGCCAATATCAGCGGAAGAGAATACGTTTTGGTGGAAAAAAGACGGTTCATTCCCACGGAATTGGGGTTTCTGGTGACGGATCTCCTGGTCAAAAATTTTCCCGACGTTCTAAATACCGCCTTTACGGCACAGATGGAAAATAACCTGGATCAAATCGAGCAGGGCAACGTGAAGTGGACCGATGTGCTGAGGGAGTTTTATCTTTCGTTTGGAAAAGATCTGGACAAGGCCGCCGAAGGGATGAAAGGCGAGGTACTGACAGAGGTCACCTGCGAAAAATGCCATCTTCCCATGGCCATTAAATCCGGTCGAAACGGCATTTTCCTGGCGTGCACCGGTTATCCAGAATGCCGGAACACCGCCAATTTCAACCGGGATGAAAAGGGAAAGATTGTCATTGAAGCCACGCCCGATGCGGGTGAGGAAAAGGGCACCTGCGAGAAATGCGGCAAACCCATGGTGGCCAAAAATGGAAGGTACGGCCCCTTTGTGGCCTGTTCCGGGTACCCGGACTGCAAAAACATCTGGGCGCCGGAACCGGTGAGCACCAACGTCCCCTGTCCCGAGGCCGATTGTTCAGGGACTTTGGTGGAAAAGACATCCAAAAAAGGGAAAAAATTTTACGCCTGTGACCAATACCCCAAATGCCGCTTTGCCACCTGGGACGAACCCTATGACGGCATTTGTCCCAAATGCGGCACACCGGTACTCAACATCAAACAGCCCAAGAAAGCCGATGGCCCCATTGTCGTCTGCAGAAAAAAAGGGTGCGGGTTCAAGCAACCGCTTTCCGATTACTCACAAAAGACCGATCAAGGATGAGTGGGTGATCCATATCCTTTTTGCCTTCGCCGCATTTTTCGGGACTCCTCTTTCCATCCCTTTCGCTTTTTGCCTTTCGATTTTCTTGAAGGATCCGGATCCCTTTGGGGGTCCAGGATGAAAGACCCGGGAGTCGCGGTCTTGAGGGCCTGAGGGGGTTTTTGTTTTTTGTCTGCCTTCTTTTCCTCTTTTTCCAGCAGATCTTTGGCCGGCAGTGGCCCTGAAATGCAATCGGCGGGGATTTCAGGCGCCAGAAACAGATCTCCAAAAGGAAACATCATCACGCCTTTTTTTACCGCTGCAGAAGCGGGAATTTCCAGCAGAACAGGATGTCGATCCCGGCGAAAGCCCATGCGCAGGGCCATTTTTCGGTCGGCGGAAAGGGCAACATATGAACCGTCTTTTGCCTTCAAGCCCCTTTCCAGGGCCACGGGGTGGGCTCTTTTGCGGACAGGTGTATACAACAGGCCCGGCAATGAAAGATCATTATGGGGTTTCAGGACCCAATGCCGCTTTTGAGACCGGATCCGGTCAGGTTCGGACTCAAAAAGCGCCCGGTCCTTGCCCATCAGCATCTCATTAATGTGGCTGAGCCTTACATGGCGCCACTCACTTTCCTCATGAAGTGCTTTGAGCAGATCCTTGTACCGCACAAATCCTTCTTTTTCCGGAACCAGGCCAAATTCATCGGGCCGGTATGCCAGAATGTAGGTCAGCATACGACTGAGTTCAGTGACTTGTCTTCGTTGATGCCGTTTGTTCAGTTTTTTTCTCTCCTACAGATCTTCACGCCTGGCAAGCTGGTCGATCACATGGTCACGGATCTCCAAGGGTGTGGGCAGTGGGGTTTTCATTTTGCCCTGCGAGAGAAAAGAGCTTAGGATTTCGATCATTTTGCCGCCGCAGGAACATGCTTTCAAAGCTTTTACCCTTGGAACCACCACCGTCTTCATGCAGTCATTGCAGCACATGACGCTTTTGGATCCGGATCGCTTTCCTTTTTTGGCCAGTGGCTTGTCTTCCACTTCCACGATGTCCATGGAAAAATCGATGGCCGGTGCGGCAGCAATGGCAGTGCCCACACCAAAGGCATCGGCACAGTCCTGAAATTCCCGAATCCGATATTCATCCAAGCCCCCGCTGATAAACAGCTTCACGTGCTCAAACCCCCGAAGATCCAGTTCCCAGCGCACCTCTTCCATGATTTTCCTGAAATCTCCCCGTCTTGATTTCGGGGTATCCAGCCGAACCGCATAAAGGTTTTTTCCAAGGGCCTTGGCCACATTTAGGGCTTCAATCTTTTCATCATTAAAGGTGTCAATGAGGCTCACCCGTTTCACCTTGGGGTCAATAATGTCATGAAAGGCCCGGGTTGCCTCAACCGTGTCGCCGATTATCAGAATCAGGGCATGGGGCATGGTGCCGGAGGGCTCAATTCCCACCAACCGGGCGCCAAGGCCCAGCGCGACACCGTCGCAACCGCCGATATAAGCGCTTCGTTCCACCATGGGCGCGATGGCGGGATGCGCACGGCGGGCACCAAAACTCGTGAGCGGTCGATCTCCCGCAGCCTTGCGGCAGCGTGCCGCCATGGTGGCCACCCCGGATGCCTGGCAGAGGAATCCCAGCAAAGTGGTTTCGTACCGCCCGAAATCGAGGTATCTGCCTCGGATCTCCAGAACCGGCTGAAAAGGATAGATGAATGTTCCCTCGCCAATGAGGCGAACATCCACCGGCAAATCCTTGAGCAAATCCACACATTCTTCCATGCCCGCAAGAACCGCCCAGGGGTAGTCCCGAGGGAAACCCTTGGCCAGAAATTCAGCGGTCACCACCGGATTAATGCCTTTGGATTTCAAAATTTCCTGGGTTCTCTCAAAATAGACATCGGTTACGAGACCATCCCGTATTTGCTGAGCGTTGGCTGTATGAATCAAAATTAACCTCCCTTTTGAGGCAACACTTTCAAAGGCTCTCCTAGCTTCACCTTCCTGAAGCCCCATGATACAGCGAAATGAATTTTTCGCAAGTGTAAGGGCCCAAAAAAATCCGCATTTTCGAAGATATACAGGGTTTCAAAAAAATCAGCCCGTCAAAATGACAACCAGCATCAATATCAATAAGACGTGCATCATCACAATGAGTCGCTTGTTTAAGTGGAAAAGCTCATTCATTTTTTGCACCCGCTTTAGCCCTCCACAAAGTCTTCTAAATCTGTCCAGAGCCCGGTACCGCTGGTTGTCCGAACGGGAATTGCCCTGAAATGCAAACGACGGATAGACGGCATAAAAGTGGTTGTCCTCGAGATTGCGCAACATGTCATCAAACGCTATTTTCCGCCAGGGTGTTTTTACCAGACGCTTTGCAAAACCCGAATTAATAACATATGCGTGGCATAGGCTGCGAAAGTTGATTTTCAGCACCGATTTATTTTCTGTTTTTCGGCTTCCCTTGACCATACATCCCAGAAACAACATTTTCCAATTTGTATCGCTTGAAACGAAATCCATGGCAGATTTGAGCGTCTGGGGGTTGAACCGACCAAAACAGATATCATCTTCAAAAATGATCATGTTCTCGGCGCCGGCAAAAGTCCTTTTTTCATGCAGAGAAGGTGAGATTCAAAAATCCCCTCTTCACAGTCAACGGGGTGCTTTTTAACGATGACGAATTCAACTTTGTCCAACAGACCGACAGCTTCGAACTGGGCTTTGGCTTCCTT
>JGI11705J14877_10001159_pt1 | contig 15283 bp, 20 predicted proteins | sample Etolaghawater15m_FD_14877 | JGI IMG/M metagenome (IMG submission 14877) | reverse complement strand
TTGTCCGCTCGTTGTCATCCAACCCATGCGGATTGGCTTTTGACACCGTGTGCACTTTTTCAGCCATGTAAGGTATTCCCTCCGCCACAATTCGTGGTAGTTGCATTGCTCGCACTCATAACCAGTCGTGTTCGATTCCGATTCGTTCTTTCCAATGCTCATCACGCTTACTTGCCTCCTGCTGTGCATCGTCCAGAAGTTCCCTCGTGAGCATTAACGCATCATCAATATTTTCTTTCATTTCTATCATATGTATAAGTCCTTCAATGGCGACTAGTGAGTGCAAACATTTACGTTCTAGTATTGACAATCCCACTGTAGTCCACCGTTCGTATGCCCATCTTTGCTTTAATCTCCCGAAGGTCGCCCATGATGTGAATGAAACGATTGTTGCTGACATCAATCAGGTGAGCCATCTGAGACTCAATCCTGGTATCCTCCTCTTGACGGATACGGTCGTTAGCAACAACGTTCGTTGTTAAAGTGAGTAACCCGATACCGCAGATTACTGTCACAACCCAAAACGCTAGTTGCCATTTTCCTGTTCCGTTGACCTCTGCCATTAGCCCCACCCGCATCCTAGTAGTGTTAGTGCTGAAACGCCGACGTCGATATCGCCTGGGGGAGGAGTCGGTCCTGCTCCGCCACCGCTCGTTGCTTCCATACCGTTTAAACCGAGGAGGTAGACCGACTTGATTTCTTCTTCACGAAACCATCTTTTTGCAATTATAAATTCATCAAAGCCTCCGTCAAAATAATTAGCGTCGTAAGCCCCCATTCTAAGATTATAATTTGCTCCATTATAATTCGCAGCGGAAGTATATCCTGCTGCTGCACCAACTACATAGGATTCATAATAAAACTTAACTTTTGCACCGTCGTTAGTTAAAGCACCCCACTGCCAAGTGTCGCTTGGCTTTGGGGTGAAGGCACTATTACCAGTAGAGACGGAACCTCCAGCACCATATAATGAAAAGTTGCTCCAATAAGCGTTTAAAGTCCAAATCCAGCCAACGGTTGCGTTATACTTAGATAAAAAACCAGAAAATACCCCACTTGGAGCACCGACATTTTTTGGTTTATACCATGTCATAAATGTGAAGCCTTCAGACCCAAAATCGAAGTCAGTGTCTTGTGCTCTTACTAATGTCTGAGAACTACTCCGTGTAAAATAAGCAGCCTCATCTACAACGCCACCAGTCTGAGTAACAACATTTGAATCAGTCAAGGTCTTCGCTGAAATTTGGTCTATCCTATCTGCTCCAGTAGCCTCGTCTAATTGCCAATAAGTAAAAAGTCCCTGCTGTTGGATTGGAAGACCTGTGGCGAGGGATTTGACTTCGTCTGCCGTGAGAGCGTATCCGTTCCAAATCGCTAAATCTGAAATTGCTCCATCCCAATAACTAGATGATACATGTTTTCCAATAATTAGAGGCGTTGTTGAGTCGCCATAAACGCCATTTGATTGTGAAATTTGAGAGCCTAATTGATTTCCGTCAAGATAAAGAGTCCAGGTTGTTGAACTTCGAACTAATGCTAAGTGATACCAAACAGCCGTTACTGGAGTCCACGCAAAATCTACGTTAGTAATCGCTCCTCCAGCACCACCTTCTGAAATAAATCTCAACTCTCCAGTTCCGTTATCGTAACCAAAATTCCAGTAGTTTGAACCATCTTTATAGAAAGAAAGAAACCTTCTGTCTGTCCCTGCGGTTTCTATTTTAAACCAACTAGAAATTGAAAAATCGCTAGTTCCAAATGCAAAGTCTGAACCAACCGTGTCGCTTTGCAAAAACTCAGTATCTCCAGCTTCAAAGTCGGCTGCAACTGCCTCGATATAGCCACCTGTAGAAGCGACGGTTCCGCCAGATTCACCCAATGTAAACGAACTTCCAGTGACTGAAGTGTTTTCTAATCTATTCCCTGAAGTTTCGTTGAGAATCCAGTAATGGGTCGGTGCTGTCGATACATCCGACGGACGGTATGCGTCCCCACCTTCTAAGTCAAGACCGAGAGCGAGGGATTTTATTTGTAGTGAGTTTAGAGTTGTGTTCCATACGGCACAATCCTTAAAATCGCCATCGGTTGTGTAATAATCTCCGATAGCAAATTTGTGGGCGGATGATGTCATTTTTGCACCAGTCGCCGTCGCCTCAATATTTCCATTAATGTACAGAGTGGTCGAGCTGTCTTCCTGGTTAATGACGCAAGCTATATGGTTCCACTTTCCTACCTGAATTGGGGCACCTGTTGTCAATAGTCTCTGTGCCCAGTTGACATAAACACGAACGTCTCCAGGTTTAGCAGCGTAGGTGTGTATTAAGAATCCACCACCAACATTATTTTGGTTCTGCATGATAGTATTACCAGCAGCACCATTAGTCATTCTGAACCAACAGGCTACTGACTTATTGCCACCGTAGGCAAGAGCAAGGCCAGATGAGTTTGCTATTTCCCAGTCTTGGTTCAAAGTCTTGTCTAAATGTGTTGACTGTTCACCCTCTTTCCAGTAAGTGTTTGAGGTAAAAGTTGCGGTTCCAACGTTCGTTAAATCATATCCAGAGGCGGAGCTGTCAGTCCCGTCCCCATCAAACTTCCAATATCCGACAAGACTTCCAGTTAGCTCAGTAATATCGTCTGGTCTAAACGGAACCGTTTTACTCATTCTTATAGCACCAAATATGAAATGCTACCGCCGATGTTTCCAGCGACAGCGAGTTCTAAGACTAATCCGTCACCAGCAGCCGTCTGGAACCATCCAGTAGGCTGATAACCACAGACCAGACCGCCAGAGGCAGCGAGGTAGTGGACTCCAGTGAGGTCGGCACCAGCGGTGCCTGTTTGAAAGTTAACTTGGTTAGCGACGTTCGCCATCATCTCAAAGCCGAGCACTCGTATGACTTTGTTAGCGGACGCTGGGACGATATACTCAGTCGTCGCAAGACTAATCGGGAGGAAGTTCGGATAAGTGACAGTCCCCGAACTGCTCATCTGGTCAGTCTCAATCGTGTTCTTAACCAGCGGAGAGGTATTAGACACTGCGACCGTTCCACCCGTGTTAGACACGCTGACAACAAGCCCAGCGGTGTTAATGACATTAATCGCAGTCTGCGTGTTAGCGACTGAAACCACCCATCCTGCGGTGTTTAGAAGCGTGTAAAGACCGCCCGTGTTAGCGACATTTACTATCCACCCAGCGGAGTTTACAATACTTGTAACTAGAGATGTGTTCGCCACACTGACGACCCACCCAGCAGAGTTGATGATGTCTAAAGCATTCACGGTGTTCGTAACAATCGTCTGAAGGTTAGACGAGTTCATAATCGTAGCACTCGCCGACACGACCCATCCAGCGGAGTTAACGATGTATTGGTTACTGCCGACAGCGACAGTACCGACCACCACGACGTTTGCGGTGTTCTCCACCGAAACGAGCCAGTTAGCGGTATTCAGTAAGCTGACCACCCAACCTGCGGAGTTAAGAATATCCACGGCATCCGCACCGCCGATAGCGACGGTGTTAATAGTGCCGACCAAGGCTGTGCCAGCCAGGAGCTCAGTCTGGGTCGCCGTGTTAGTAACGATGACTTCCCAGCCCGCTGAGTTAATAACGTTGACATCCGCCAACGCACCCATCGAGGCGACAACCGTCACGCTCGCTGTGTTGACTTCACCGATATTAGTTAAATACTGTCCCATGGTTATCTCCCCTCGTATTCGTGAACCGCTATTGCGGAAGCAGCGGGACACACGAAATACATCGTAAAATCGTCAGCGACGTTGTCCCAGTATTTAGAGGAATGAACGGCTAAGAATCCCCCAGAGTTTGCGACAAGGGTCGAGTCCCCGTACCAAATAGCGGAGTCGCCGACGTTCGTCACCTCGACTGAAACCTTCCCGCTTCCAATCGTGTAAGCGATTGTGGTTGCCCCAACGTTCAAGACTACCGTTGACCCGATACTCCCTAATGAATAAGTGCCCCTACTTTGTGTGAGTCCCATCTTTCCCCCTTAGAACTGGTTGCAAGTCCTTTAAGACCTGCATTTTTGAGTCGTTTTCAATACGTTCCTTAATCTTATTAAACCCGTCTTGCATGTAGGGGAGACCCATATCCCAAGCCTTGTTAAACCCAGCCTGAAACCCGTCTTCAAACCCTTGCTCGTACTTGAGCTTTTTAGCTCTCTTGGACACCGAAAACAATTTTGAAAGTATCATCTACGCTCGCATTCACTATCCCGATGGTGTATGAACCAGTTATTGGAATTGCTATGGTGTCGTCAATCAACTCGCCTTCCACCCACCCATAGCGTTTCCTGACCATATCTTTATGGTCGGTTAATGTTACTTGAAAAGTCGTCGTAGCCGTGTTCGCTTTAACGAGAATATTGCGGAGCAGACCGCCGACGTTATTGAATGTCTCCTCGTTATAAGAACCCGACGACGCTGTTACTTCCCGCCTATATTCCGCTACTTTCATGTTGCCTCCTAAGATACGTCTGTGATAATTCCTTGAGTAACTGTAACCGTGCTACCGTCACTTGATTGAAAAGTTCCTGTCCAGCCTGTATTTCCACCAACCGTAACGGTTCCAGTGGACATGTGAAACTGCCCGTCTACTACAAATCCAGATGAGTTCGTATGTGCTACGTCAACAAAACTTGAGCCGTTGTACTGCTGAAAGCGAATCGAGCGGTCTGTCTGAGCACCGCACATAAGAGTGAGGTCAACGTCACCGCCTAATGCATTCGATGATATTTTTGGAGTTGCTACAACCCCGTTGGGGTTATCGGCTTGGATTTTAGAATACGCTTTTACGGTGTCCCCATAAACAGTGTTTCCGCTCATAGTTTGAAGAAAAATAACACCACCGCTTAGTTTCGTTGAACCGCTAACGTAAAGGTCAGTCACATTAGTGCTACCAGTAACTTGAAGGTCACTCATATCAAGGTCGGGTTGTGTAAGGTTCCAGTTAGAGCCAACCGTAGCGTAATCCCCTGCTGGGGTGTCCACTAACGCAACGATGAAGTCACTCACCACGACCGCCAGACCTGAAACGCCGCCTATAAAGCCAGCCTCCCCAATCGTCCAAACTTCACCAAGGCCAGCTAAAGGGAACGTAGGACTCGCAGCACAAAGTATCGTTCCAGCTTGGTAGGTGGGTCGCTTAATGGAGAGATAATTCGCACTCCTTACCACGTCTCACCTCGGCTTCCTTCAACCCAAAGACCGTCGGTAGCGTTATAAACTAAGTTAACAAGAGTTCCTGATTCAAGTGTGATGACGTCGCTTCTGAGACTAAGCCCGTTCCCGTTCGTAAGCGTTAACGCCGAGCCAGCCCCTTGAACGGTGAGCCTGTCGCCGTGACTCGACGCCACAATCTGCGGGTTAGAAGCGAGTGCGGTTGCTGCGTTTGAGCCCGCCACATAAACCATGCTCTGAATATAAGTATAATTCCCTGCGTTATCTGTTTTTCTATTAAGACCGATTTGAGAAGCCGTGTTAAGAACCTGAAGGGTTGCGTAGTTCTTTGGGTCGACGCCGTAGTCCGTGTAATTTCCACGGGTGCTTCCTGGCGATATCTCCCCCTCCGCAGGAAAGAGTTTTTTCGACGGAGGAGGAGAATCGTATTCGTCACCGCTGACAAGGTGCCCGTTATCAAGGAACAGTTCTACGTTCCTGTGGGTGAACCCTGAGCGGTCGGAATCCCTGAGAAGATATTTCTTCTTCCTTATGGGTATCCCTTTAGTTTCTGCCATTACGGAACTCTGACCCCTGCACCGATTTCAGTCCAGGTTGTTCCAGTGTAGACAAACGCCATGGTTTCTTCTTCCTTCATCAGGTAGTTTCCAGCCGTTGTAACCTTGCAGATATCAGCACTAACTGTGCCGATAACACTCCAAGTGCGGATACCGCCTGAAGAATTCGCCAGAGTCGTTGCACCAGCCGAGTTGGATGATACATAGATAATCTGACCCACTTCACCACCAGCGAAGTTCGTGATGGTAATAGCGGACGCAGCCGTCAGGAAGAAAGTTCCGTTAGCTACGCTAGGTGTCGCCGACGCTTCTAAAGTAAAATTAGAAGCAGACTCACCTGGCTTAATCGTGCTGATTCCGTAAGGGAACCGTGTAACGCCCATGTTATTCTCCTTTGCTCATACCAGCCTTTACAGGTCTGAGACTTGAGGAACTGTGGGAGGACCGAAGTCCCCCCACCGCACCTTATTAAATGTTACGCCCCTGCCGAATGGTAGAGGTTGTTCGGTTTATTGCACTCAATCGAGAACCGCATCGTGGCTTTAAACTTCAAGTCACCTGTCTCGAAATCACTGTCTTGTGCGACTTTCAATTTCCGACGCATAAACGCAATGATTCCACCGTCAGCGTTAGCGGGGTTCGCATAAAGCGTGAAGGCAGTCGTACCAGTGAGGTACGGGCTGACAACAGGCTGCAAGCCCCATTTACGGATGGAGTTAATTGAGTTGTTGGCACTTTCTGGGTCATAGCCAGATTCAAGAAGCTCGTATGCTTTCCATGCGTTGTTCGGGTGCACGAAAATCAATTTGGGCTTGATAATCTGGTATTTGCCAGAGTCATCCTTAGTCGTTGTGAAGTTGTCGATACACGCCTGAAGAGACGTCGCCGACAAGTCAGCAGCGGGGCTAAGAAGGTTCGACCACGTCCCACCACGAAGGTTAGTGTGGGAACCGCTGAAAAGAGCGAGCCCGTCACCAGCCGTATGGTTGGTCGTGTTAGTACCATTGTTAATCATGTCGTGAGTCAGAAGTTCCAACAGTTCGCCGAAAGACGCACCGAGTTCAGCTGACTGAGAAGACATCGTGGTCGGGATTTGCCCGTACAACGTATCCTCAATCATTTCCTCAGTGATGCGAGTGCCGAGACCGTAAGTCACGTGACTCCATCTTTTCGTCGGACCTTGGACAAAGTCATCATAACTGATTTCTTTGCCTTCTGGCTTAGCGAGCGGGAACCCTAACCCGCCAAAGTAGGCAGCATCCTCATAAGCCCGATTCGAGCTTCTGTATTTGCCCCCACAGAGTTTTTTACCGATTGATTCTGATTCTTTACGCCTGTAGCTGTCCACCGCAAAAGCGAACAACCCAGGAACAACAGCTTTATTAAACTGTGACCTATTCATGGTTGTGCTCCTTTAAATGGATGAACTGGCAACGTTCTGCCCGCCCAGACGATGGTTAGAAATACGAACAATCCACTTAGCATAATCGCCAAGTGCATTCCAGCTTCCGTCAGAGTTCGTTTGGTCTGCAAGTTTAACGATTTGCAGAGCACCCGAAGTTCCGTTGGTCGCTCCAGCAACAGTCGGAAACAATTCCGCATAAGCATACCCAGTCGTGGTATTACCAGACGTGGCACGTTCATACGTAATGTGACATTGAGAACCGATGTTGGCGGTGGTAATTGCTGTTCCACCAGTTGCTTCTTGAATTGTGAATAATTGGTTCGGGTCATCTGCGATGCAGACATAAGCATTCTTGTTTGCGGGCAGATACGCACCGACGGAAATGTCGAGCATAGCTGACGGCAGCGAAGGCTTACCATTAGCATCTTCAGCAAACCCGACGACGGGACCCAAAAACTTGGTGTTCGCTGTGCTTACCGAAGCAATCGCAGCTTGACCATTGGCGTCCATATCCATCGGCATACCAATAAACACTGATGCCGTAGCAGAAGTGGTCAGCCTGTAATAATTCTTTCGGAAATTCCCGAAAGGAAAATCAACAGGCAATAGACCGCCACGTGCTGAGGCTGTGTCATCATTTGCCATAAAAAACTCCTTTGAACGTTAATTAAACACCCACAACGTTCTTTTCGCCGTCTTCTGGCTTGGGAACGTAGTAATTCGGGTCTCCCTCATGAGCGGAGGTTCGGGCTTTGATGCGGTCAGTGGATTCGATGCCAGGAGCTTTACGCATTTCTCTGTCAATCGCTATCGGACGGAACATGAGGATATTGTCCCCACGCTCAATCACGCTACGAGCCGAAAAACAGTGGTCTGGAAGGTCAGGGAAATAGGTGCGGTTTGTCAGCTTATAATGCAACTGGTCAATCGCTTCGTCAATCGCCTGTTTCCTCTTGAAAATCCAGCAAAATGCGTACTTCTTGGTATACGGAAGAAGTTCGTCAGGAAGCGATAAAGCATGCTTCGTTTCGTCCCTCTTTGTAATCACTTCCGAATCAATAGCTTCCAAAGTTTGCGGCTGGCTCTTGAGCCTGTCCATTACCATAGCGTCAAGTTCCGAGTGAATCACGATGTTCTGCGGTTTTGCAGTCTCCGCCTGGACGGGAGTGTTCTTCTCAGGTTTAACATCAGTCGATTCCTCTGCCTCTACTTTAGGGGCGTGATATTTCTTCTTGGTTTTTTGTTCTTCATTATCCAATGGATTTATCATGCTGACACCCCTTCCTTCAGGTTCGCATTTTTAGTTTGTGCGAACACCGCTGGAGAAAGACCATTCTCATTGCAAAAGTCCAATTCCTCCTGCGTTAGCTTGATGGTTTTTTGTGCTGGGCTCGGACGACCTTGCGGTGCAATACCAGCCGTGACACGTTTAAGCCTTTCCTTTTCAGGGTCAACCCGCTGAGTTTCCGCAGTGGGACGACTAGCTTTCCATTCCCAGTATACGAGTCTTGGAGAACGTGGATTTTCTATGAGCGTCGGGTCTTCAGAAATCATCCGATTATAAGTTCCATAGAACTCTCGGAAGTCATCAGACGTTTCGTCATTAAGTGACGGTGCTTGCTCTAATACCCATTGTTTCTCTTTTTCAAGTATCTGTTGGGTCGCTAATTGCTTTTGTTGTGCCTGTTGCTGTTTTGTCTGCTCCTCGTAGAAGGCTTTAATCTGTTCCTTAGCCTTCCGCTCGGCAATCCTCTCAGCCATCATCTGAACAGGTTTCGTCCAGTCATTTTGACCGAGCTGATTAAGTTCTTCCTTGCTCAACCCATAAATATCACCATCCAATACAGGTCTCTCCGTTGGACTAACCACGGGCTGCGGATTGGATTTAAGATGCTGAAGTTCTTCACGAAGTTCCCGCTGAGTGCGTTCAAACTGCCTCTGCTGGTACTCATAACGAGCTTGCATCTTACGAAATTCCTCAGCTGATACAGAAGGTTCCGCTTGGGGTTTAGTTGCTTCAACTGGTTTCCCAGTCTCCGCATCCAACTCCACCTCTGTCGCTGGTTGTGGTTGTTTAGTCTCAATAGCGTCTTCTGCTATCGGTTCTTCTGTCTCGACTTTCGTCGGTTTTGGCATTGCTAACTCCTTAGTGTATTACTGGTCTCCGATTTGATTGGTTAATCGGGTAATGGTTCTAGTAGGTTCGCCAATCACGAAATTAAGAGCATCTATGTATCCTTGTTGCAAAAGAGCGGCGTTAAAATTGTGGTTGCGTATTGCCTCCGCCTTCACCACTTCTCTGTGTGTTAAGAGCTTGATTAAGTGGGCCTGAAACTTGGTCCATCCCTGGTTCTGAATTAGGTCCCTGTAACTGTCCACGGTCTCTTGCATTATTTCCTTCTGGTCCTCCGCCATCTTTTCCTTTACCTTTCTGCATCGCTTGCATAATCATCTGCATCATTTGCATATGTTGCTGGATGTGTTGTTGAGCGAACTGCGATATCTCTCCCAGCAAGTGAGGAGGAATCTGAGCCAAGGCTGGGGACTGGAGCAGATTCATATGTTTCTGAATATGAACTTGGTGGTTCTCCTGAAGCTGTGCGACAACTTTCGTAAAATCACCCTGAATCATCAGCGTGTTCTCAACTTCTGGGTCGTCAATCATATCCATCTCAGGTTCTGGGCCAAGATACTCTTTGGCGTCCTTACCCATCGACTTGATAAGGTCAGCCGTCAGGCGATACATGCTCGCAGGATTCGACATAACCATCGGATTCTGTGTCAGGACCGAGTAAAGCATCTGTGAGACTTGTTGCTCTGTTTCCTTAGAACCAAACGAGGGGTCTGGAAGAAGATAAGCGTCAAATTCTCCGCTGATACCCTCCATGGACAGCTCGTTAGGTTGGAAGATGACCGAACCATCATCTCCCAAAATCCTCTGTTCGAGGCCAGGGGGAATATTTAACTGGAGAATATCGAGGCGTTGCCGAACGATATTCGCAAGACCCGCCCGAAGGCGTTCAGCTGGGAGAGCAAACCGTTCGTTCGCAGAAGACATAATCGCATTCGTTCTTGTAGCGGTACCGCTTCCACCAACAATTTCAGATTCTTTTCCCATCACGTAAGAAGAAGCAGCGGTCAACCGTTCGATGAACTCAATCACGAGACGGATTGCAGCCATAATCTTTTCAATCGGAGCGTTAATCGTAGGAAAGTAAATTGAACGCTGAGGGTCGCTCAGAGGCGTGATTTTGTTGGGTTGTAAGAATAACGCTGGAGCATCAAGGTCGCCTCCTGGGTCGTAGAAACCAGGCATCATAATCGAGAGCGTGTTAGCGTCCGAGAGCTGGTTAAAGAGGGAGTCGATTTCCTCAGCCAACTCTTTAATCGTCTCAAGAACCCCGCATCCAAAGTTCTCGTCAATGCATTCAATCCTTGAATCAATCTTCGTGTAGTTGATGGGGCGACGTCCTGACTTTGTGATTTTAGTCATCGGAACCGCACCTAAGAAAACACGGTACTCCTCATTGATGTAAACCCGAATATCTTCAGCGAAGCCGTCACCGTCCGCATCGAAGTTGATGTAGGCTTTTAAGACCTTCACTGGATAGTTACGCACCTTGATGTCACGTAACTGTAACGCTTGTTCTTGAGGCATTGATTCAATGCCGTCTATGGTTACTGGAAGTTTTTCTTTTAAGACTTGTGCGTTTATGAACTGACCTTTAACTTCACCTTCTTCAATGTCTCGGAAGAAAAAATCGTCTTCCAAGATAACGGTTTCCCTGTGTATGTCCTTTGACCCTTTCTGCAAGTAGAACTTATCCCTTGTATAAATCTTAGAAATTGTTTTCTCGTCAAGTTTTACCTCCACCGAATTCACCACGGCAGGTTTTCCTGTGTTCGGGTCAATGACGGGTTGACCGTCAGGACCGACCACGGGCTGTGCTTGAGTCGTGCTGTCCGCACGGGGATTCGCTTCCCACGAGGACTCTGTGATACAGTCCCCCATAGCGATTTCGATTTTGCACCAGTCGTCAATGAACTGGCGGATTCGGGAATGAACGAACTCCCACCAAAAAGTAAGTTTTTGAATTCTCTCGAGCTTCGAATAGCTCGCTACGTTCTCCGCACGGAACTTTAGAAGTTCTTCGTTGGAGAGGGATGGAAACAAGCGGGAGTGAAGCATATCCACAATCGCTTTCGCAATCCGCAAGGACCTGTTAGAGCAGAATTTCCAGGGCGTGGTCTTCGGCTCCCGCTCGGAATTATATAAATCAATTAACTCTTTACGCCACTTCTCGAATGTGAGTTTTACGCCTCTTGAGGTTGTCCCGTAATCACGGTTCTCTTTATCGCCTTCCGCACTCTTGTAATCCTCGATTACGAGATTGAGAATCGTGTCTTGAATTTCTGGAGGAAGCTGAAGTTGAATTCCGTCTTCTTGAGGAGGCGGAGCCATCGGTTCTTCCATCGGGGCTTCCTCGCCCATCATTTCGTCCTTTAGCTCTCTAGCCATTTAATTACTCCTCGTAGAAGTAGCACTGAAAGTTAATCATCAGCTCAGTCAGTGCAGCGTTCACCAACTGTGCACGATAGACCGTGTTCGGTTTTAAGATGAATTCTACGCCAGGGTCGGCAGCACCGCCAAAAGCAACAACGTCTCTCGCTTGACCGCTACCCGCTGTTCCGCCGACAACCATTGACTGCCAAATTTCTGTTCCGTCAGATGCGGTGGCAAGATAAGACGCCGTTAATCCTGGCGACGTATCAAAGTTCCTGTTAAAATTCACGATAGTGAAAGAGGTTCCAGCAGCACTAACATTTGCATCTTCGTAAAGATTTTGAAGGGATGGTCCATTCACCTCAACGCTCGGATGAAAGTGGGCTTCTTTAGCCCCTGTCGTGAAAACCATGTTCATGGTCGCATTGGCAGCAAAATGCTGGTTCCTGAGACCAAAACGAAAAATTTTTCCTTTGTGGCATTCCCAGTGGACGTAGTCAATTCCTTGGTCAGCCAGTGCGTTTGCAACCCCTGTTCTTACTTCGTTAGCCATTACATGCTCCCTTCACGTTTTTTGAATTTGCAGGGAGAAGCACCAGCTCCGCCCATTCCCTTCATGTGCGAATAATGTCCTAGTTGCTCTTTACTCATCGAAAGGACTCCTCGATTTTTTTGGCTCACTTTCGACGGGTTGTTCAGAGCTAACATCATAAGTCTTCGTTGTTTCTCGCTTTTGGCTGGCATGGACGATATCCCCTTTTAGCATTTTTAATCGCTCCAAGGATTTCAGTCTCTCTTGCTCAAGCTCGGCGTCAGACATATCCTTGTAGATATTGATGTTGTATTGATTCATACTGAGATTTGCGAGGTCTTTCTCAACTTCGGTTTTAATCTGGTATAAGGAGGTAAGAGCGGTCTTCATTTCCTTCTTCATCAGGGACATGTGATAAATCTTTTCAAGCTCCTGAACACGGCGGCGTTTTGTGGCGAGCTCACAGTGAAGCAAGTCGTTGCCCCACTTCTCACGGATTTGGCGGATGGTTTTCTCGAACTTGGGGTTCCGCTTATAATATTCTACCGTCATTGGATGAATCGTAAGACCGAACTGCTCTTGCACGTTCTTTACGATTTGAGGAACCTTCTCGAATGTCGCAATCCAGAACACTATTTTCATCACTTCCTCGGGCTGAAGTTGATGAGTCTTCTTCCTGACAGGCGACGCCTGTTCGCTAGTAAGGGGGTTCTGAGAGCTCGGCACTTGGGGCTTGCTTTGGATACTTTGGTCTCCCGATGAGGAGGTATCTGACGCAGTCGGCTCCATGGTTCTCCTTGTCTTTTTCGACTTCTTTAGGGTCTTTTTCTTCAGCGGTCTTTCCAGACCATTCCTCGTACTGAAGATTTCTCATACTGCGAATCGTCTGAGGACAACGTTCCCTAGAAAAAAATAATTTGGGTTTATTTATAATGCCAATAGGCTTATTTCGGTCGAAATGCAAGTAATCTCGAACCATCATGTGCCCTAACTCTATATTATCATTAGCTTCGAAAAAACCGCACCCGTTGCGAGCTAATTCTTTCATCACCGTTAGATTGGTTCCAACGCTTGAGGGCTTCCGACCGAAGTTCGGGTCGATTAAACGGCGTTTCATGTTATAACCACGCTTCTTTTCGATTCCGCATATAATTTTTGCTAAATCGTCAAGCTCGACGTGCCCAGACCACTCATAATCGACGTAAACGTCGTCGTCCCTGTCTATAAACGCCCAAATCACGTGGTGAGGAACCCTGTCGTGGGGGTCTAAAACCGCTATTACTGGACTTTTTTCATCATAAACGAAATTTTTCAGGTGCTCGTCGCAAAACTCCTTATAAACTGCCCCCTTCAAATGGAAAAACTTGCCGTGGAGCATGGTTTCACGGTATTCTTCGGGCATTCCTCGCTCGAACTCGGCGATGTTCTCCTCAGTCAAAATCTGGTTCCCGTTCGTGCTTTTCATGTTATCCCGAATGTCCACGGTAATCAGGTCAACCGCCTTCCCGTCCGCTACATCAGCTAACTCCTCCTTCATCCAGGGCTCAGTTAAGGGGGTAAACGTTATAATCATCCTTCCACCCCTGTCTACAAGACCCCGCTTTATGCCCAAATACTTGGGCTTTGACTGCGGTTCGTCTAACCACGCTATATCCCAGTCCGCACCCTGATACGCCATTAAATCCATCTCTAGAGTAACTACGTCTAGCGTGGAGCCGTCTTTAAACCTGTATTGGGAAGGAAACCCCTGAGCAGTCTTTTTGACTGTATAAGAGCCCTTCGGCAATAAACTGTTCAACTTTGGCTCAATAACCCGCATCACTATCCCGAAAGAGGTGCCCGAAACTACCCCACGACTCGGGCCATACAAACGCTTGCTCTGAGGATACCACTCGGGATACTCCTTCGTCATAGCATACGCAATCTCCATCGCCCCAAAAGTACTCTTACCAGCACGGTTACCCCCGCAGTAAAGCACAGTCTTCGCAAGTGATTGATGGGCAATGAGTTGCTTAGGATTCGGGGAGTAACTGCTCATCCCACTTAGCTTCCTACGTGCCTTTATAGCAAGAGTTAACTCCGTTAACCTTTCCTGCTCTCTTTCTATCTCTAATATAGGGGGGGAGGGGGTCCCAGATATCACGCTCTCCCTCCCTTTCTTGCTCGGAACGACATATTGAGATTATTCTCCTCGCCCAGAACAAATCCAACAGGTAGCGGGGGTTCGACGTTCGACCAACTAGATATGGTATGTGCTGGGTATGGTATGCCCCCCTCTACGATTACGCTCTTACGCCTAGGCATGGTATGCTCTGCACGCTCTGCACGATATATCCCCTTGCCTATCCCTGCACCTATCCCCTTGCCCTTCCCTATCCCTGTGCCTGTACTTATCCCCCAGGGGTTGCNTAGAACTTGCACGAGGATGCTATTACAGGCATTATCTTCGGTTGAGTGGGGTGATGACATAGGTGGCACGAGATAATGGCTCATATTGTAATTATGAGAGTTTTGTCTAGATGATTTCATATGAAAAGCCATTCATTATTATAACAAGGAAGCCCGAAAAACTGACCCCCAAACCGTTCTATAAAATCATTGATGATTATACATATAATTGTATGATAATTAATTATAAAAAAATATTGAAAAAAAACTAAAGAAATGCTTGACGCAATCCGTAAATATGGTATCATCAGAGTATGGACATAAGACAACAGCAGTACAAAACAAAGGGGGATAAAATGAAAATAAAAAACCTAGAAAGAATCGAGAAGGACGGAGGCTTGAAGCCTCACTGGTCATTCAATAATGGCGATTTTATTATTTGGAAAACAGGCTGTTGGATAGAGCCTTACGAAGTTTATATGGGTAAAAAAGAAGATGGCAAATACGCTAAAGATGATTTTATGTTCTGTAGCTCTAGGGTGTCTTTGGCGGTTGAAAAAATTAAAAAATATTTAAACAACGAGCAAGTATCCTAAAGGGGGATAAAATGAAAAAACTAGAAGAACAAAGCTTAAAAACAGAGTTAGCAGAATATAAGAGAGCGGTTCTAGAATTAAGGGTTTTAGTTGATAATGCAA
>JGI11705J14877_10001155_pt1 | contig 15311 bp, 13 predicted proteins | sample Etolaghawater15m_FD_14877 | JGI IMG/M metagenome (IMG submission 14877) | reverse complement strand
GCCCTTGAGATACAACGAATCAAAGAGAGTGATCAAGGCACTGCCGAGAAAATCCAAGACATCGAAGATGCTCGACTTGAAGCGACGAAGAAAAAGGCCGATGTGACCAAAAGGGAAATGGAGAAACTGGTTGAGAGGTTGTCGGAAGAAGAGAGTGCGCGTCGAAGAATTCAGGACATCATGCTTGAGTCGGATTTGGCATCGGGCAGGATTACGCAGGAAGAGTATGACAGAGCTAAGCACCTGCAGTCTCAAGTCGACAGACTGAAGGAAATCGCGAGATTGAGAAATGAAGGAAAGATAACTCCAGAGGCGGCTGGCGCTGCGGAAGCTTCTGTGAGAGCGGATGTCTTCAAGGGAGGTAAAGGTAAGATTTCAGACTGGATCAAGAATACAGAAAAAGAGCTTAAAGACTTCCAGGGCATGGCAGTATCTGTAGCCGATGGCATTGCCGGTGAATTCGGCACTGCATTTAGCGGTATCCTTCAGGGCACCACATCCCTCTCTGAAGGGCTAGGCACCGCCTTCTCGAACATCGGCAAGATGTTTGCTGACATGGTGATGCAAATGCTGGCCAAATGGGCAATGCTGCAAGTAATGAAGGGCTTGTTCCCAGGCATGGCCGAAGGTGGTGTTGTGAGCGCTTCTGGCGGTGGCGGCCTGCCTTCTCTTGTTCCAGGCTTTGCTACCGGCGGCATCGTTAAGGGGCCGACCATGGCGATGGTGGGCGAAGGTCGTTTTAACGAAGCGATTGTTCCTTTGCCGAACGGCAAGTCCATCCCAGTAGAGATAGGAGGCGGCGCTGGTAATAATATTGCCACTAACATTACAGTTAATGTGAACAACGGCCAGGCGTCCTCCAGGACTTCAGGCTCTCAAGGCAATGATCTCGCTCGTAATCTGGAGGGAGCCGTGAAACAAGTGATCATGCGGGAAATGCAACCCGGTGGAATGATCGGCACTAAGCGCTAACAATGGCACAACCAATCCTCTTTGATTTCAATGCAGTCCCCACGGATCCTTTTGTTGATCCGTTTGATTTTCTCGAGCAGGGGCTCACTCGCAGACGCATTCAACGAGTGCGTCGTTTCCAGCTTGGCGATGGCTACGAGCAGGTTACTCCCGATGGTGTGAATAATTCCATCCATAGATATGACGTTCGCACTCGTCCATTGACTGATGCGGAGGCGACGTTTTTTGATGATTTCTTCACTGATCTCAACGGAGACTTCTTTTATGCGCGTTTCCCCCAAGACGATATCGTTTACAGATATCGTCTTGATCCCAACGAGTGGAGCTGGGAAATAATTGGAGACGCGGAAAAGCGTAATGTTATCAGCTTTTCGGCCAAACAAATTTACGACATTAGATCATGACGCTAGAGGTTGAAGTACAGGCAGGTTTTTATGACGCTGTCGTAGAGCTGTTTGAATTTGACTTGAGGGTTTTGCCGAATGTGAGCGGAACCGAGCGGTTTTATTTCACCAACTTTGTCATTCCAAGCGCAAATACTAATGTCAACTTTAATAGCTCTTTTCAGACAGGCGAAAAGCCGCTGTGGTTGAATACGGAATACATACCCGGATCCATGGGGCCTTATCAGCAAGTTGAATACGAGCCGATTCCTATTATTGCCACTGGATTTGATCGAACAACAAAAGGGCAAATCCCTCAGCCTCAATTGCAAATTTCTAATATTTTTGGAACAATCTCTGGCTTACTTGATACGCTTGATGATCTTGTTGGCGTGAAAGTATATAGACGCCGTACACTTGCGAAGTATCTTGGCAATTTCCCGACTGTTGATATTACAAAGTCATTTCCTACTGACATCTATTACATCGAGAGAAAGGTGTCAGAGAATAGCATGTCGATCACATTCCAGCTAGCAAGTCCACTGGATCTGGAGGGTCTACAGATTCCCAAGAGAATTGTCACTCACAACCATTGTTTGTGGGAGTATCGAGGGGAGATTTGTGGTTACGGCAATGGTAGAGCAAGCCAGTTTGACGGTCGCCCGGTAGGAGATGTGTTTGATGCAGTACCGCAAGCAGGTAGTGCCGCTTATAACAATTTTAACTCCAACGAGCAAAATTACTTAAACAAATTAAACGATTACAAGGTTAAGTCGACTGCTTACGACAATGCTGTTGCCGCTAAGAATTTAGCAAGCGCAAGAAAGACTAATGCTTGTGATAATGTAGAAACCACAACGTCGGGTTTTATTGATTCGGGGGATCGAGATGATACATATCCACTTAGTGATGTTACATTTGCATTGGTAAAAAATGGAATAACTTACGCCATTGTTGTCAACGGCAGTAGTGTTTACGGCAATCCCAATTACAAGGCAAGCTCAAGGTCACTAAGTCCTGAAAGTGTGGTTTCGCGGGGGTGGGAAGTGCGTGATGACAGTAATGGCTATTACTTTGATGTGACGAGCCCTGGGAATCTTTCGGTGGGATTTAGGGTGGAGGGAATTACTGGTCATTTATTTATTGGTTTTTTGCAAGGAGAATTTGGCGGCGGAGTTGCCGACCTCGAAGAAGATGAGGGCTTGTTTGAATATACGTCTACAGACACGGATGATGCTCAAGACTTGGATTTTGAACTTCGCGAGGTTGACGCTTTTGATGCCAACAATGTGAACAATTGCAACAATAGGACCACTGAATACAATAATGCTGTCAATGCAGAAGCAAATGCTTTGAGCGAGAAAAACAGTGCTTACAGTGCATGGAATTCGGCCTGGAATGGCTTAACTTCTTCGGAGAGGAGTAATTTGTCGGACAACTTTGATGTGTGCGGGAAGCGCTTGACTAGCTGCCAGTTGCGATTTGGCACGTCAAACCTTCCTTATGGAGCCTTTCCGGGCTCTAATTTGACGAGGGATGTGTGATGCTTGACAGAGAATTGCTTATTGAATTGGTCGCTGACTGCGACAAGCGTGCGCCAGAGGAAGCATGCGGATTCGTTGTTAATGGTCGAGTGGTGCCATGCGCCAACTCCCACCCAAATCCTACAGTTAACTTTGCAATTTCTGCAGAAGATTACGCTTTAGCGGAAGAGCAAGGCGACATTCAATGCGTATACCATTCTCACACAAATGGCTTCGAGCGGTTTTCTCCGCATGACATTAAAGCCTGCAAACAAAGTGGTTTGCCATGGCTTGTTTACAGTACAAAAACAAAAAACTGGTGGTATGGCGATCCGAGTGGTGATGCTCCCTATGTCGGGAGAGAGTGGCTGTATGGAATTTACGACTGCTATTCTTTACTGAGAGATTTTTATCGCCGAGAGTTTGATATTCATCTTGACGATTTTGATCGTGGAATAGAAGGAGAATGGAATATTGGTGGATGGCGCATGTTTGAGCGGAATTATGCCGCGCAGGGCTTCCAAGAGGCTCAAGAGCCGTGGCGGAAGGGAGACATGATTCTTATGCAAATCGGATCTCCTTCTCCGAACCATGTGGGAGTTATGTCTGGCGATGGTTGTTCTTTTTATCATCAAGTGGTAGGGAGAAAATCCCAGCTAACTACGTTTGGCAGCTATTGGCGCAGGTACACAGCTAAAGTATTACGTCATAAGGACTTGATTTGATCATGGAAGACCGTCTTGTCAAGGTAAAAATATTGGGAGAGCTTGGCAGGGTATTTGGCCGAGAGTACGAATTTTATGTGCGAAATCCCCGTGACATCATTTCGGCATTGTGTCGCCAAATACAAGGATTCAGGGAGTATTTGATTCAGGCTCATGAGAATGGGATTGGTTTTAAGTTGGTCACGAAAGAGCCAGAGGGGATTGATTACGATCACTTGACCATGGGATGCGAGCGTTTAGTCATCGCGCCAGTAATCACTGGAAGTGGTGGTGCTACGGGTAAGATTTTGCTTGGTGTGGCTTTGGTGGGTTTATCGTTCGTGAGTTTCGGCGCCGGCACTGCATTTGCCGGAATGGGTGCCGCCTTTGCTGGTGGTGTTGCTGGTATTGGTAGTACTGCGTTATTTGGCATTGGTTTAAGCCTTATTGCCACTGGTATTGGAGCCCTGCTCACGCCACCCGTGCCCACGCCCAAGAGCGATGCTGCCAAGAAGGAAAGTTTCATGTTTGACAGGGCAGCAGAGCTGACCACCCAGGGTTTTCCGGTGCCATTGATTTATGGTGAATATTTAGCTGGCGCTCCTTTAGTAATCTCTTCTTCTATTAGTGCCCTGCCCGCATAATCATGATTTCACAAGAACAACATGACCAATGGAAAATCAGCGGCGCAGGTGGAGGCAAAGGCGGCGGCGGCGGCGGAGATGCCCCCGAAGAGGAAGATGACACTTTATTTAGCACTTCCGAAGCGGCAGTAATGGTGGCTGTCTGTGAAGGTGAAATAGAGGGTTATGCAAGAACAAAAAAACAAAGTGTCTATCTAAATGACACGCAAGTTCAAAGTGATAATGGCACTGATAATTTTGGCGATGAAATAAAAATTACGGACATCAGACGGGGGACGAATGACCAGTCCCCCTTGGGTGATGGGTTTGATGATGTGGAGATCGAGCAAACAATAGGAGTGAAGGTAACCAAAGACCAAGGGGGGACATCTGCCACTACCACTCGCAATGATCTGTCTCGACTGAGAGTGAGGGTTGGCGTGTCTGCGTTATATCAAGTGCAGGACGATGGTGACATTACTGGAGACAAAGTTGATTACAGAATTACAATTAGCGATTCAATATCAGGGAGTCCAATCATAAGTGACCAGCCTAATATCAGTGGTAAATCGCGTGGTCCATTCGAGAAAGAGCATTCTTATGTGCTATCAGGAACGGGTCCGTGGAGCGTAAAAGTCGAGAGGTTGACCGACGATTCTGATACCGTCGCTAAGGTTAACGATTTTTATTTCAAGGCAATTGTTGGAATTGTTGATTCAAAATTCTCCTATCCCATGACAGCAGTAATGGGGATGAAATTCAAGGCAGAACAATTCTCTTCAATTCCGAGAGTGAGCGTTCATGTGAAGGGGCTCAAGATACAAGTGCCCAATAATTACAGGCCCGAAGATGTTGACACAGATGGGCAAAATGCTTACAGCGGCACCTGGAATGGCCTGTTCAAGACTGCGTACAGCAACAATCCTGCGTGGGTGTTTTATGACTTGTTGACCAATGATCGCTATGGCTGTGGCGACTTTATTAATGCGTCTGATGTGGATAAATTCGCCTTGTACGACATTGCAAAATATTGCGATGAGCTAGTTAGCGATGGAAGGGGTGGACAAGAGCGTCGTTTTGTATTCAATGGTCACATCAATAATCGTGGTGAGGCTTATGACGTACTGAATTCAATTGCGGCAACTTTTCGCGGGATGCTTTATTACCATCAAGGCACAATTGTTGCGACACAAGATAATCCGGGTAGTGCGGTGAAAGTATTTACGCCCGCCAATGTTATTCAAGAAGTGGACGACCAGGGAAGGCTCACGGCTCCACCATTCAGCTATGAAGGCACCGGGAGAAAAGCCAGGAAGACAGTTTGCCTCGTATCCTGGAATGATCCGAACGACTTATATCGAACCAAGGTTGAATATGTTGAGGATGCGAGCGCTATCGAAAAATATGGCTATCGCGAGATGGAGATAAGGGCTTTTGGATGCACATCCCAAGGGCAGGCTCAACGCATTGGTCGATGGAATTTGGTTACTAATTTAACTGAAACTGAAACTGTTACTTTTAAGGTGGCAGCGGAAGGCTTCTTTTTGCTTCCGGGCGAAATTATTGAAATTGGAGACCCAAGTAAGACACCAGGATTAGCGGCTGGATACATTGGGGAAAATTCCTATCAGATTAGTATCTTTCTAGATAGACCTGTCAACTTGGCTCCAGGCAGAGCCTATCTTTTGTTTGCATTGGTTTCTGGCGTCATGGAGGGGCGTCCAGTTAGCACGGTTGCTGGTAACAACAGAACTCAACTCACGGTCAATCCTGGATTCTCTAACGATCCTGACATTGGCACCCCGTGGGTGCTCAAGGAGGACAATGGAGTGGAAAGTGTTAGGCAATATCGAGTGATTGGGTGCAACGAGGGGGAGGATGGCACCGTTACTGTGCTTGCAGTTAGTCACAATGCCGCAAAATATGATCAGATTGAAAGTCTTACGGCATTGCAAACCCAACCGGCATCCGTCGCTCGCGTCAACGCTCTTCCTACAGTAAATGCAGGTGGAATTCGCTTTGAAATAGGATGACATGACAACACAAGTAGAAGCAAACTGGGACTACCCGCGCTATTCGTCCTATTCGACTTTTCGGACTATATATCCTTTTGTCGCCTGGAATGACCCGGTGAATCATCCGTTGGTTTCTCGGTTTAAGGCGCAGTTATTCAATATCGAGGACAATCGTTTTGATGAATTAGGAACAGTTCCCGAAACATATGTATTGGTTCCAAGCCAGGATTACACCATTTACTCGTCATATCGCGTGCGTGTAGCTACAATCGGTGTTGACGGCAGGCAATCTGCATACTCTCAGGGAGCCACGGCAATTGCTTCACCATTGAGATTTGATTTCTCTTCGGCAGCATTTGCAAGACTACCATCTGGAGTTGAAGTAAGATCTCAACGTCTGTTGTTTCTGATTATTTGACTCATGGCTCTTTTTGGACTTGACGCTGCGGGTAACTCGGCTTATGTAAGGGCGGTTGGGCTTGGCACGACCGCCACTCCTTACACAATGCAGCACGATCTCTTCTCTACGGAGATGAAGAGTGCATTTGTGCAAACTACTTCAGGTGTGACTGTAGTGTCTGGAGTGAGTGGCAAGCGCTTGAGGGTGACTGATTTGACGATTACGGCTTCTACTGGTTGCACCGTGAAGCTGCAGACTGGCAGTGCCACTGATCTCACTCCTGATTTCCCCATTCCTGCATCGGGAAATTTGGTTATGCATAATCCGCTCGGACTGTTCCAGGGCAACTCTGGAGAGGAGTTGAACACTGTTGTGAGTAGTGGCGCTGATTATCAAGTGATGATCACTTATCGAGAAGTCTGATTATGACTCGGATTACTGGCACTTTAATTAATGCCGAAGGTTTGGTGAACGGAAGGCTTTTTGCAAAGCCTTCCCGCCAATACCTGGGCGCTCCGTCACGAGGTTTTTCGTTCAAGATTGTTGACGGCATTGTCGACATTTCGCTCCCCCCAAACCCTCCGGGTACATGCTGGTTGGTTGGCTGGAGGGACAAGTTTCAAGGAGATGCCGTTGAGTATTCAGAGCGCTGGATTGTGCCATGGGTAGAAGAGGTGGATATTGATGAAATACGGCACCAAGCAACGCCAGCTCGCTCCAGGAGCGAGCGTACAGAGAATCTTGACAAGACTCTATTAAAAGTGGAGGCGCAAAAGGCAAAGGAAGAAACCGCAAGAGTCGAGAATGAAAACGCCAAGCTTTTGCAGCGCCTCACTGCAGCAGAAAGCCGAGCTGCGTCTGCCATGGGGAAAATTGCTTCTCTTGATGCAGAGGTGAGAGGGCTACAGCGTAAGGCTGCAAACACCACTCCACAAGTGGAAGAGAAGATTGTAGAACGTCGAGTGGTAGCCGAAGATGCAAGGCAGATTTTGTCAAATGCAAGGCGTGAAGTTATTTTGCTTCAAGAGGAAAATCAAAAACTGAAAGAGCAAGCGGAAGCTGGTGTTTCGGCTTCAACTCATCTCGCAAACTTGCAGGCAGAAGTGGATAGACTTAGGATTGAAAAGCAACATCTTCTTGCTCGTATTGAAGAGCTAAAGCAACCCCAGCGTTCAGCTTCTTCGTTGCGTCGTGAGTTGATTGCCAACTTGGATCGCCTGATTGACGGCTAATGGAAAGCATTAATTTAACAGTGCGAGAGGGTGACAGTTTTGACGAGCTGTATCTTGCCTTCCAAAAGCCAATTGGGAGTCCTCGTGATTTTTCAAGCTCTGAACTTTTGGCTCAAATTAAATCCACGTTTGGCGCGTCGTCTGTAGTGGACAGCTTTGGTATTACCAAGCTCACTACTACTGGCCATTTGAAGCTTGCTCTGACCTCCTCTCAGACAGAAGCGCTTGCTCGCAATGTGGGACTTGGCTATACAGAGCGTGGCTTGTCTTATGACGTGGGACGGCAGGCAGCGGATCCTATTGACGCTGATGCGGTGTTTTTATGGGACTTGAAAGAGTTGTTTTATGTTGCGGAAGGAAGTGGTATTGCTTCTATCACTTCTGGAACGGTAATTGATGCCGGGTTGAACCAATATCGCATTAGAGTGACGACTAGCGGGCGTCACAATTTATCGTCTCAAGACATCATTCGTATCGCTGGCGCGTCTGTGAGTGGCTACAATCAGACGTACACAACAAACACTCTGAACATTGTTTCAGAAACAGTGTTTGAAATTGTGCCTGGCAGTGGCGGCACTCCAAATTACAGTTCCACGGCCTCTGGTGGCACGTTGAATGTACTTAAGGAGGATACGATTGTATTGGGCACGCTACAAGTTAAGCCTCGAATCACCTCCATCTAAGGAATCATGCCTGACATTGAAGAAGGAAAACAGGTAGTAACAGTTGGCCGGTCAGAGCCAATTCCTGCTGGTCAGGCCACGATGGCAAACTCGCTGCCAGTGGTTATTGCCAGCGATCAAACGCCCGTCCCTATTCTTGACAATCTGAGTGCACCTTCTGAGGTGCACGATGATTTGCTGGGTAATCCTCGTGTGCAGAGCAGTCTGCAATTGTGGGATTCCACTAATATTCTTGCCATTGATCCGAAAGCGTGGAAGACCACTGCGAACGATACAGGCACTCCCGACTATTCAACAGTCACGCACCTTCCTCTGGAAAGCGGGGCCCAGCTTTTAATTAATACGAACGCTACGAACGGCACTGTTGCTCAAATGCAAAGCCGGTTGGTGTTTCCGTATCAGACTGGTCGCATCACGGATGTGAGCTTCGGTGTGTCGATGCTGAGAGACACCAATGCGACTATTGAGTTTGGCATTTGGGACGATAAAAATGGCTATATCATTCGCATTATCGGCAATGAATTGTTCTTTGTTCGCCGCACAAATTCTGGAGAGAGCCCGCAGAATCATGGAGCCCCTGTGGGCTCCACGGACTTCACTGTCACTGATCCCAATAGTCTGTACAACGGCTATCGATACAAAGTGCTAGACAGCGATCCTTCCGTGATGGAAGAGATTGTGCCTCGCACTGTTTTCAATGGCGACAAGCTTGATGGCGTTAGCCCTAGCGTCCATACGCTGAGCTTGTCCAATGTGACGATGTTCCGCATCCAGATGGGCTGGTATGGCGGCTCTGCGGCACGTTTGATGGCCTATGTGCCAGTGGATGAAAACCTTCCTGCTGGTGATACAGCTAAACAAGCACGTTGGGTGACGATTACTCAACTTAACACTTGTGATCGACTGCCCTTCCCGAGCTTGGGCAATCCGAATCTGCCATTGACGTTCCGCGTCACAAAGACCGGCAGTCTTCCTCAGGCGGTATTCCTGAAGATTTACGGCACCAAGGCCGAGATTGATGGTGGCGATGCCAGTAAGTATGACATTTTCTCTCAGCCAGGCGCTCCTGCATCGCTTGATCCTGGCACGGCTCGTCCCCTGTTGAGCATCCGTTGCAAGGAAAACATTACTAATGCGGATGGTAATAGTAAAACAAATATCATGAGGGTTGTGCCTCTAATGCTCAACCTTTCCTCTCAATATCGAGCGAAGTTTTCTCTAATCAAGAATCCTGCAGCGCTTGACATTGGAGGTAGCAGCGTTGATCCTGCGGCAGACACTGCTAATTTCACCTCCACTGCTCAGCTTTCAGCAATTGAATACAACACCACTGCCACTGGTATTACTGGCGGTAGCACTGTTGCTACATTCTTCTCTGGCGATGACGATGGTCAAAACATTGTTCTCCAGGAGATTTTCCGTTACAACCGCGAATTCCTCACTCGGCCCATTTCCAATAGCGGCGGAACTGCCGGGGATGTGCTCACGCTTGTTGCTGAAAGTGTTGCCGATAGTGGCAACACTATTAATGGCTCCATCACTTGGGGCGAACGCTAATTTGAAGAATGGCTTATTACCAGCTTCCGCATGAAGTAGGGCAAAAGGAATACGTTGTAGCTAGTGGTGCCAATCAAGGCACCACGCTACAGGAAGCGGGGGATTTCCCTGTCAGTCAGGCGCTTTCCGCTAGCGGCATCCCAATTGTTGTGCCATACAAAGGCGCATATTTGCCAATTGTTATTCATAAAGAGAAGCCTTCTGAAATCAGGACGGACATTCTTAACAATTCTCGTGCGGAAGAGGCTGTAAGCCTTTTTAATTACACGGACGATTATGCATATAGAGAGGATGTTTATATTGCTGAGGTTCAAGGGCTAAATGAAAGTGGTGAGGATGGTGAAGAGAGTGCCAAATGGGCACAGTTAGAAAATGTAGGCGTTAATTATTCACCAATTCCCACCGGTTACATTCGGCATGATTTTGATCGTCAGGCTGTAAAAATTGAACTGGCGAAGTCTGAAGGCGGTTTTCAGCGAGTGCGTATTGCCACGCGAAAACGCTTCCGCTATCAGACCGGTCGTGTCATTCGCTCGTCGGTTTGCCTGCAAATGAGCTTGGCTGAGTTGCCGGCTTGCGAAAAAACTTGGGGAATTGGCGATGCTCAGGATGGCTTTTTCTTCCGCATAAAAGCCGGAGGAGAGGGCGATGATTTCATGCTTGTGCATCGTCGTTCTTCTGGCAACGGACTTGTTAAAGAAGTGTTGGTGCCGCGCAGCCAATTCAATGGCGACAAGCTTGACGGAAATGGCGGCAGTGGCGCGACTATTGACTTCACTCAGAACTGCATGTATCTGGTTGAATGGGGCTGGTATGGCGCCTCATCAGCACGGTTCTATGCATTTGTGGTGGACGAGGCCACTGACGTGCCCGAGACCGTTCGGAGCATTCCCAGGGGCCGCTGGGTGCTTGTCCATGAAATGCTTATCCCCGACACGCTTGATGCCCCGAGCTTGGGCACGCCCGTGCTGCCTTTTACCATTGAAATTACAAACACTGGTTATCTTGTTGAGCCGCAATTTATCGTCAAGTATGGCTTGAGTTTGCAAGTTGATGGCGGTGAAACGGAAAAAGCGGAAATTTACGGGGCTGATTTGACAGCAGGAAGGGACATTGGTCCTGCATTGAATGGTTCAGAGCCCGCTCACTTGCATCCAGTGTTTGCGATTCGCGCTAAGGAATTCGCTGAAAATAACATCCTAAACATCTTACAGGGTCTCCCTAAATCTTTGAATGTTTTAACCAATAGTGCAACAGAACTAGTGGTTATTCGCGATCCAGTGTTTTCTTCAATGGAAGAAAGTGTTGGTCATATTAATGGTACATTGCCTCAAGATAGTGATGGTGGATATGGACTAGCGGAAGCATTCCTGCTTGGTCCTGATGGAACTAATCCTGACGTGCAGCTTGTCACTGAAGAACCTGAAGAATTGCCGCTGGCGATTGAGGATCTTTACACCTTGACGGATATGGGCACGCTTGAGGGGAATTTCCTGCTGCGAAGGACCGTTAATGGTAAGGAGCTGAGCACGTTTTTCGCTGCAGCAAACAAGCCCGTCAGCATTGATCTGACCAAAATTTACGATTTGGTTCGCGAATCAATTACCACTGAATATGACAGTAAGTTCGACTTCCCAGTTAATAATGAAAACATTCAAATTACCAACATCAGTGGTGCGGGGCTGATCACCACCAATCGCAAGCATACGCTTGAAGCCGGCTTCCGTTTTGTCATTGGCACTCGCACGTTTTATGTGCTTACAGCCCCCTCCAATACGACACTGACACTGTCTGAAACTTTTGGGGGTTCGTTGTATAACGATTACGCCGCTGATGGCATCGTGGCGCCATTTTATGGAACAGCATATTACGACTTGATTATTTCCAATGCAGTGGCATCAAGGGCTCGTCCGATTGACCAAGGCATTGTTGTAATTGCAGCTCGTCGAGTGGTTGATTCATTGTTGACCACCACTCTTGACGAGAAAGATGCCGAATGGATGAGGACATACAATTGTTCGACGACTAACACCTATAATGTGATAAGTCCAGCGCCTGAAGTGAGGGCGTTCCTTAACTACGGACTGCGATAAGCATGGCGGACGGAAGTTCTATTGTCAATCTGACAGCCAGCGGTCTTCCAACCGAATTGGAAGACCGCGCCTATTCATTTTGTCTAGGCACGCAGATTCTGCAAAATCCCACGCAGGATCCCCGAGTCGGCACTTTGTCATTCAAGATTTCCCCCGACATGTTTGACGTGGCGGTGAGTGGCAATACTGTAGGTACTACGGCTATTGGCCTTGCTACCAGCACTAACATCTCGACGGTTTCGACATGGCGAGCTGCTAATGAGCTGAAGGATGATGGCATCACTTATGGCGTATATGCCGTAAGCGTGGCTGAAAGCTATGGAAATGGCGGAGTTGTGAATGTTGCGGCTGAAGGGCAATCAATCGCAACTGTGGCGAAAAATCGCACTGCCAGTGGTGCGAGCATCATCAACAATACGTTTGATTCCACTTCACATGGTTACAGCAGGCGATGCAGTGGTGATTGTTAGCGGCGACCCGCCAAGTCCGCTCCAACTCGATCAAACTTACTACGTCATTCCATCTGGCACAGATCAATTCCTGCTTGCCACTTCTCGAGAGGCGGCCATTTCTGGAGTGGGCAATGAAGTGGATATTACGACAAACACTGGTCCTATCTACCTAGAAAGTGACGACGTGTTCGAGGTGAAAAGAGATGGCAACACTGGCGTTGTCACTGTTGCAAGGAACGCCGTCAATATTCACACATTTAATGGCACCACTCTTTCTACATTGCGACCTTTCTTTTGGTCGAGAGAGAGCAGCAATAGCGCTACAATTCCAGTATTCAAAGCGGTCAAAGTCAGCGGAGCGTCTTAATCCATGGCCCAAAACAAACTAATCACTGACCTTGTATCGCTGGTCACTCCAAACAATGATGACGTGTTTGTCATTGTTGACAATACAACCAACCCCTCGCTGTCTGTAACGAAGAAGATCTCCTACGCCGATTTGAAGGAGAGTCTTCAGGATATGATTGATTTGCTGGTGACTGCAGGCACTGGCATCAATGCTGTTTATGACGATTCTGGAAATACTCTCACACTGTCTGTAATTGCTGACAGTACAGTTCAACAAACGATTGTTTCGTCTGGTGCTGGCGCTGGCAATATCGGCACTCGCCGCGAGCTTAACTTCATTCCTGGAGCCAGCATCACTTTAAGCGGTGTTGACAATCCGTCTGGCAATCGTGTTGACTTGACGGTTAGCACCACGGCAGTATCTAGCGGCAGTAATTTATCTGCCAGCGGCACGTCCTATGGCGTGTTCGCTTCCAGTAGCGATGCTGGTGATGGCACTCAGAATCTACAATTCCGTCCACTGAAAGAAGGAAGTGCCAGGATTGACTTGGCATTAGACGATAGTGGCAATTCGATTGCAATTGATGTTGATCCATCACAGATTAACATTAATGATCTCGCCATCACTTCCCCCCTTGCATTGGCTCAAGGTGGCACAAATTCAACGACAGCGTCTGGAGCACGAGCGAATCTTGGTGCTGCAAAAGCTGGCGTTAATAGTGACATTACTGCAATTAGTGGTTTAACCACTGCATTGTCAATTAGTCAAGGCGGCACGGCTGGCACCACTTCTCAAGATGCACTGCAAAATCTTGGTGGCTTGAAATATGTTGCAGACGTAGCAACTGTTGGTGAAAGCTTGGTTGTCAACCAAAGCACGCTTGTTAGTAATGAATACCGCTCTGAGCTGAAGGGTATTCGAGCAGCAACTAACAAAATTGCAGTTTCAACAATTTCTAATGATGTTGCAATTGATGTTAATGCTGATAATGTTCTGAATGCTGCAACGAACAATGTCAATTTCAATGCTGTTCGACTGACTAATGTTGGTGCGCCAATTTCTTCTAATGACGTAGCAACTAAGGCTTACACGGATAGTGTGGCTCAAGGTCTAGTGGTTAAGGAGGCAGTGCTTGCTGCCACCACAGGCAATCTTTCGGCCACTTATGACAATGTTGCTCAGACGCTCACGCTAGGTTCTACGGGGGCCATTTCTATTGACGGCATTGCTGTTACGACCAGTGGTGAGCGCTTTCTGGTTAAGGATCAGACTACTGGCTCGGAAAATGGCATTTATGACGTGACCACTGTTGGCGCGTCTGGTGTTGCGGCAGTATTCACTCGTTCTGCTGATTTCAATACTGGCTCCGAAGCCGAAGCGGGATCTTTCTGCTTCGTGTTGAGTGGAAGCACAAATGGCAGCAAGCAATTTGTGCAAACCGTTCAAAATCCAACGCTAGACAGCACGGCATTGGTGTTTACCACTCTTGTGGACACCAGCATTGCAGATGATGCAGTGGATAATGCAAAGCTTGCAAACATGGACGCCTTGACAATTAAGGGCGCCATTAGCAGCGGCAATCCAGATGACTTGACTGCCGATGAGGTGATTACAGTCATCAACAGTGGTGGCACAGTGCAGTTCGATGCAGCGAGGGTGGACCTGTCTTCAGTGGCAGCTCTGTCTGGAGCTACGTTTACGGGGCCAATTACTGTTCCCACGGGTTCCACGTTGAGTGGTTATGCAGAGTTTGATACAGCTCAAACTTTCACCAAAGCTCAGCGCGGTGCAGTGGTTGCATTAGCTGGTAGTGGTGTTGTGACGCCTGATTTTTCTGCTGCCAACAACTTCACGATGACACTGTCTGGCACTACTACTATTGCATTCCCGAGCGGCGTTGCAAGTGGTCAAAGTGGTGCCATTCGTATTGAGCAGGGTGGTAGCTATACGGTGAGCTATAGCGGGAATTGGCAGTTCCCTGGTGGCTCCCCTCCGAACAATACGACGACCAGTGGTGCGGCTGATCTATTGGTTTATTACGCACACACAACTACTGGCATTACAGCTCAATTGCTGACAAACGTCGGTTAATATTTGTCCAGCATCGTTTTCGTTTCTCTGTAGTTTCCAATGGCAATTCCAGGTTCAGCGCATCCAATGATGATGGCTTCCCTTGCGGCGGAGCCTGAAGGTTATGCCATTGAGCGCAGTTTGCGTTTTAACAGTAGTGACAGTGCCTACTTAGGCGCCACTTTCGGCACACCAACAGATCAAGATATTTTTACCTTGTCGATGTGGGCAAAGCGTTCTGCGCTTGGCAGTACA
>JGI11705J14877_10001154_pt1 | contig 15314 bp, 20 predicted proteins | sample Etolaghawater15m_FD_14877 | JGI IMG/M metagenome (IMG submission 14877) | reverse complement strand
TCCCTTAATCTCATCCCCACCGGGAAGAACAAAGTCGTCTGCGATCTTAGCAAGACCCCACACTTCGCTACCACCCTTCAAGCTACCGGCGGTTTCCATCGACATGTGCCCCGCTTCAGTAAAACGCTTAAAGAAGTCGAAGATCTGATCGTTCTGAATTGGTACATAGTTCGTACCGGCTGGAGACAGAACACGGTTGTCACTGTCGCGCACAATAAAGTACGAATTAACCGCTTGAATAAGACCTACGTCTTCGCTCCACTCTGGGCGATCTAGTGTGTACGCTGGACGCTTAGACACGGTCCAAGTAAGACCGGCAGCTTCCATCATTTCTTCCGGGGTCATGTCCGGACCAACTTCTACGCCAAGGCCATGCCACGGGCGATCACCCGTCCAAGCCATAGTTTCTATTTCATGAGCCATATTACTCTCCTTTCTAAAAATGGAACATTGTCGTTAGCGGTCGTCGCCGCTACCCTTAACTATAGGCTCCATTACTACGGAAAGTAAATGCAGCGTTAGACGTCGCACTTACCACCGGGACAGCTCTGATGTTTAACAGCATCTTCGATAGCCGCTCTACGATCTTCAAAAGGACCGAAGATAACATCCTCTTCATTATTGAAGTACCAGTACCAGCCATCTGACTTTTGCATAAGAACGATTTCCATTACCCCTCCAGTGTTTTGAGCAGTTGATTCCAGTCCACTGCTTTGATATCCCATACATGATACGGAGCCACATTCAAGCCCTCGTCAGCGAGTTCTCGTGCCAAGGACCCCGGATACAGGTACAACTCTTTTGGCGTCTTCACAAGTACGAAGGTTCGACCTCCGACTTTGCTGCGCCGTAATAGCCACGCAACCTGTTCTGGCCTCAGTGCTACTTTCTTGGTCGTTGTATATTTTAACTCGACCCAAAACTCTGTACCATCTTTACAGCCGTTTATGTCCGGTATCCCTCGACTGGTCATACCGCTTTCGAGACGCTGTAGATCAGCATCTTTAATGTTTGCTCGAACGAGCTTCCAAAGTCCTGCTTCTGACATTAGTCTAGGTATGTGTTTGCTTCGATGTACTCCTTCATAAACTGAAGGTTCGCGGTGCGTATCACCCAATAGCTAACTGAGCGTTGCGCGAGGCTGCGATCTTTTGCAGTGTTCAGGATCGTGTGCGCTTTAAGTAGTTCTGCTGTAACACTTTTATGAAGCTCTCTAATAGTCTTCGACTTCATTTCGCTTCTCCCCAACTTGGACCTGTTTCAACATCCACAACGAGGGGTACAGACATCTCGACGCAGTGTTCCATGATGTGTTGTATTTGCAACTCATCCTGTTTATTTGCTACCGAGAAGTCCAACTCATCATGCACCTGTAGGTGTGGAAGGAACCCTTCTTTCCAAAGAAGCTGCATCGCTTTCTTAGTCATGTCCGCTGCGGATCCTTGAATAAGTCGATTCATCGCTTTATAAGTGAACGCTCTGCGAATGGCTCCGACACACTCTAGCTTCGCTTCCTCTGCTGAGTTGTAAAACTTCCGACTTCCAAACTGTGAAGGTTCCCATTTATCGAAGCGACACTTGCGACCGAGTAGAGTACGAATCGCTCCAGCCTGTGCCGCCTTCCGACTACAGAAGGTACTTAGTCCACGCATGAACGGGACCTTTGCGTGATACTCAGCAAAGAGTTGTCCTGCTTCCTCGACCGTTAGCTCAAGTTCATTCGCTAACTTCTTCTGGCCCATACCGTATGCAAGTCCGAGGTTGATGTTCTTTGCTTGCTTACGAGTAATCCCCGCCATATCTGCAACCATCTGATGGAAGTCAGTATTGGGATCTTTGTTATACGCCTCAACAACATCTGCTGCGCCTTGTAGATTCAAGCGATGAGCATAATGGGCCGTGATTCGTGGTTCCTGTGCGGAATAGTCGAACGCCCCCCAATAGCACCCTTCTTCTGGAATGAATAGGCTGCGGATCATCTTACCGATCTCAGGGTCACGAGCAGGCACTTGTTGTAGGTTAGGGTTGGAGTAACTAAACCGACCGCTCACCGTACCACCATCGTCCGAGCGTAGCGGATGAAGTTCCGCGTGTATTCGACCTTCGGTGTGATGCTCTAGGATCATCTTCTCGATGAACGTAGTGCGTGCTTTGTTTAACTTACGCGCCTCGACAATAAGTTGAGGTAACTCATGTTTGTGAGACTCTAACCATGATGCTTGAAAGCTAGGTGCGCCAGTCTTTTCAGTGCGAGGGTACGGTAATCCTGCATTATCAAAGATCTCAGCCAGTGATGCGTTCGCCCATATCTGAGGCTCGACACCGTAGTCCCGCTTAATCTTCATAAAGATTTCAAGTTCACGGGCTTTCAGTTTTTTGGAGTACTCTTCTGCTCGATCCAAATCGACACGCACACCTCTGGCTCGCATTTCAACCAGCATCGGAGTCAGTGAAGACTCTAGCTCAAAGATCTGCCACAGGTCTTGTTTTTCTAAATGGATCTTCAGCGTATTCCATAGCTTCAAGGTCAACGCTGCATCTTGCTCGGCGTATGTGCCTACGAAGTTTGCAGGTAGTCGCCACATCTCAGACTTCGGATTAAAGCCGAGTGCTTCAGCTGCTTGAATCAGTAGCTTCTCGTCCTTCTTCTCGCCGAGGTAATCTTTACCGAGCGCATTAAGTGCATACGACCAGCGGTCTTCGTTAATCAACGGAGCTGCAACCATCGTATCAATAATGTTGTCGGTAATATGAACATCGACTGTCCGTAGCCAGCCGACGTCATACATGGCGTTATGAAACAGCTTCTGTGCTCCGGGGTTTCCATCCATCTGGTTCTTAAACCACCGCAGGACTTGCTTGCGATCAAGATTACCACCGCCTTCGTGAGCGATCGGAAAGTAACCCGACCATCCCTCGACTGCGACTGCAATACCGACCACCTCGCCTTCTTTCCGCGCCCAGCCCGGTCCACGGACCGTGAGGCTTGGGTCACGAGTTTCTAAGTCGATGGCAATAAGTTTTTCTTTAGATAGGTCTGGAAACGAGTCCGGTGCTATCCAATCGCTTTCTGGTAGTTCCACGTTCTTCTTAGCCTTTGGCACGAGTAATCTCTTCTTCGACTAGCAACAGATAACGACGTAGATCTTGAATGTCATCGAGGATGCCTTCAGCGCGTGTATCTTTCTTATAGGTCTCAAAGATGTCCCAGCCGTTTGGTTTAACTTGGTTTTCGATACGGTCCCACTTACGAGCCAGCATCATGAATGCGCCTACACCACCACGCTGCTTCCAGCTATCGCCATAGGATTGACCAGCCTTAACCAAGGCTTCTTGATCTTTCAGAGCGATCTGCTTTACCCGCTCATAGTTTGTTGTTGACATACTTGTCCTCCAGTTCATATGTAATTTGTTTAGCGTGTTCCGCTATATCATCTAGCTCATAGCACTTCTTGCTTGGATCTTGTTGTAAAACTAGAACCTTCTTAGCCATGCAAAGTGCTACATCTAGGATCTCATCAATGCTGTGATTTCTCGTCATAGTTCTTCCTTCTTCTTTCTAACCACTGTACGCAAGCGATACGCCAATCCGGTGCTTTACAAAGTGCCATCGTTTCTAGCGCACCGTCGTAATCTCTAGCTTGGTGTAAACGATAAGATAATGCCATCGGAATCGCTACATCTGAGAAGAAGGTGTTCTCGAAGTTGAAGGCCCAGTTTTCATCCATGAACATGCTTAGTTCATAGAGCCATGTATCGGTGTCCTTTACCAATGGATAAGGAACGATGCTCTCATATTCGTAGGGATTATGTAGATCCTTCTGAATATGCATAACACGCTTGTATAGATCGTTGTCGTAGACGTGCAGGCTATCGCTAATCTGATTGTAGACACCAACGTCCACACCGATCATTGCAGCCATATATTCTTGTAGCACTGAGAAGTGAACCGCATTAGCACCATACGCACCCCAGATCATATCGTTGGAGCGATTACATACGGTCATGTTTAACTTACCACGACGCACCTTGAAAAAGATGTGAGTATTACAAGGCTGATCTTTTGTATCGAGGTCTAGATCGTGACGCACGTCCCACATGCCGACCACACATCGGCGATCGTTCGGATCGTTACGCAACCGCTTTATGACAATAGCAAGCTGATTACGATCAAAGTGATGGATCCACCGATAGCCATAAGCACCATTAAAAGTCTGTCCATCATCGGAAAACTGCTCCATGGTTTTGACGTAGTCCGTTAGATACTTAACATCGTTGCGGCCTGCAAGCATCCAAAGGCTTTCCATCAGATGAAAGAATGGGTTAGCGTCACGCTCTGGGTAGAATAAAACTCGCTCTGTTGGCTTGAAGTATGTTGTCGTAACTGGCTCTATGAATTCTATGGTATTACCATTGCGGCTACGCTGGTAATCTCCTCTTCCTTTAATTGCATCTAGTCCGAGGAATAGTGCCTCTTGCACATTTCGTGCACGTATCGTGATCATAATTACTCCTTTGATTAAAGCGCCCCGTATCGTGGGGCTTACGGTCGGTTCCCAGTTACATGCTGTTTCGGAGGACTAGCCACCAAGGAGAACTGTGCCGACGGTGTGGGTTTTCAGGGATATGAAACCTACGGCACTCCACACCCACCGCCGCTACTGGTCAAAACGTACTAAAAACCCCAGTAGCTATTGACAGCCATCATATTTACAACGAGTACTGCCTTCACCATTTTCTATTCGCAGATATTTATCGAACTCACAACAGAGTCCTTCTGCGTCTCGCATTTCAAAAGGTCGTACATAGTCTGCGCTGTGATCGTTGATAAACTTCATCAACTCTTGTAGCTCAGACTGCCAGTCATGTTTCTTACTGGTGTATTTCAAGTCTCTACCGTGAAGTCTATTTAGTCCACGCATACATCCGGGTCCGGGATTCGCCCACGTCAGAATATCGTCTGCGTCTTCTAGCACATGGGTATGTCGTAGATCGGTAATTACTTCATACGCCATGAACGGTCCCATGTATGGAAACTCTTTCAATATGTCCCAAGACTTTTGCAGATTTTTAATAGAAAGTATCGTCTTATACAGGTCTTTCCGCGCTGGCCACATCTGATCAATCGCCCATCGGATACCGGTTAGCTTGTCGTAACCGTTCGGCGACTTGATTACATAGGCTGAAGTAATCCACTTTGGTTGTGGTCGGATCATACGATCCGCTAACTCTGAATCCCAAAGGGTGTACAGCTTATGTCTCAATAGCGTTTCGCCTGTCTCGATAAGATTAAACCAGCGGAAGATCACAATAGCCATTAGCACATCAGGATTGTTGCGCAAAGGTTCACGCACATTCTCTCGAAGCCAACGGGTATTGCGATCATCCTCACGGAAGACATTGCAAAACTTATGTGTCTGCAATATACGATCCGTGGTCCACGGTTTAGGACTCTGGTTTACCTCTTTCTCGATACGAATACGCTCTCGCTCATTAACCCAATACAGAGCCTTTTCAAGCTTATCTGAAAGCATTACTTCTTCCTAAGTACCCAGCCTGCGTTGTTCGAAACTTCTGGGTAAGGCATCGCAAGAATCATTCGCTGCCATTGCTTACCGAAGCGTTCCATGATCATGTCTACTTGGTCAGGGGACCATCGTCCATGCAGCTTTTGAGCCTTTTTGAAATTGGGCAGCTGTATAAAGTTTCCAACGACGGATTTGATCTCAAAGTACTTATCAAGCAAGTCTCGCAGCTCTTGGAATCCCCACTCGTAGACGTGGTCTTCTGGCAGTTTTTCATTACTACCGTCGTGGTTCGGTGTGGAGACGTAGGCAAGTCCACCGGGGCGAAGTACTCTGGCGGCTTCTGCGATCCATGGTTCGATGAACTCTCGACCCATGTGTTCGATAACTTCTGTCGTGTAGAAGAAATCAATATATTCGTCTTCGAGAGCCAGCTTTGGATTCGTCGTGAGGTCTTGAATGCGAACCTCGCCATTAATCGTCTTAAACCATGCGCTGTCATGGATGTCTTCTCCACCGTTAGGCCAATACGGATGTTCCTGCTGGCAGGCTGGATCGATGTCATACCCAACATAATGTTGGACCACGTCCGCCTTCTTTACGGTGTAGGCTTTGTATAGCACACGCATCGGCCATACCTCGCCGCAACCGATCTCTAGGATACGGATCGGGCGACCAAGTGCCTTAGACTCTTCGATAGCCATTGTTACCATCTTGTCATAGCGACTCATGTGAGTCAGNTCATCTGGACGCCAGTTGCCAAGGACTCCGGCNGAGGCCAGNTCCATGCGAGTATTTTTGGAATCGTTGATGTTTTCTTTCAGCTTTCTGCGAATAGATGCCATGCATCCTCCTGTTAAAGTGCGTGGGGCCGAAGCCCCACGAGGGTTTCGATTATTCCACTACGATCCAGCCCTTCTGGAGCAATTGACGGCGGTAAAATTTCCATACCTTGCGGGGGTGCTGCTTAGTTGACAGAACGCTTTGCAGCTTCTGAAACAGCTCACCAAGCGGCATCTTTCCACCGTTGTCGTCCAGAGTGAACAAAATGTCACGCATTTGCGGCGACACCTTATCACTTTGTTCTGGGACCAGTTTGAGAACAATCATTGCATCATCCTTCAGACGCTTACCGTGAAGGGGGTGATGTTCTTTAGACATAAGAGTCTCCTTATCGAATTGTCAAGTAGGCTCTACTTTCTCTTACCTACCGCCCTATTATAGCCCCCAAGGGCAAGAACGTAAAGGCAAAAACTTTATAGCGGAAAGTATTTTTCCGTGGTTGGTTCGATGAGATGCAGACTTTTCTTAGCCCGCGTCAATGCAACATACATAACTCTGGTCTCATCGTCCGGATTACGCTCAAAACTTTTGAAAGTCTTACCGGAAAGATCGGTCAGCACCATCACATGGTCTGCCTCCCCACCTTTTGCACCGTGAATGGTCGACAGTTTGATACGGGGCTTCTTGGTAATTTCCTCGCCTCTTCTAAGCATTGCGGCTAGATAGCTGCGCTCGGCTACGGTAAGCCCGTTGAGGCTGTCTTCCCAACTCCCCTCTACCTTTACGTCATAGTGCTGCTTAAGCTGGCGTAACGAGAGCCGTGTTTCAGGGTCCGCGTTCTCCAGATCTTTGACCTTGGTCCCCCGGATATAGGTTAAGCAATTCTTAACCTCTCCAACGCTTAGGGACTCACCAGAGATTAACCGCTGCCACTCTTTGATCGCAAGAATCTTTTTCTCAGCGATACTGTTTCGACCCCGACGTTCAAAGAAGTAGCCCTCCTCACGACAGAACGTATCCAGCTTATCCAAGTGGTAGTTCGATCTTGCAAGAAGCAGCCACGACCCATCGTGAAGGTCTACGTTTTCGTAATACGGATCGTGAATAATCGCCCCTTCCTCCCGTTTCGCTTTCCACTCTTTAGGGACGCGATTGCTCACTCTTTTGATAACAGAGTCCGAAAGGTCGTGAATAGTCTTTGGAATACGGTAGGACTGGTCGAGGACAGTGGCTCGTCCACGTGAGAGATTAACAAAGTAGTCCACGTCTGCACCAGCCCAGCGAAAGATGGCCTGATCATCGTCCCCCGCGATATAAACCCGGTCAGAGTTTTGTGCAATCTTGTGTACCACCTGCCATTGCAGCGGACTTAGGTCCTGCGCCTCATCAATAAAAACCACATCAAATTTTGGGCACACCCCTTGTGCAACAAAGTCTACGAGCATGTCCGTAAAGTCACGAACCAACATACGATCTTTATAGTTGCGTAACGCCCGTGAGATGCGCTCAAGCTGAAACCAATCTACATTCCACTCGTTATTGTGGTCATGCTCATCGTAGATCTGACGTAAAGGAATCATTCGCATTCTTGCGAGATTATCCATAATAAGTAACTGTTCGTCACGGCTCATGTTCCATGAACCTGCTTCCTCGGATGCAAGTGATCCTGTTAGACGAAGCCCAAGATCCTCGCCAAATTCTTTGAAGTTTGCTGCGGACATAACCACTTCACGAGTTAGCCCCAACTCTTGAAAGCAAAACGAATGCAGTGTTCTAAAGTATGGGAGCTGTTTTGGAGCCAGCTCAAACTTTTCCATCGCACGATCACGGCCTTCCGTCGCAGCTTTCTTAGTAAACGCGAAGTAACCAATACGTTCAGGATAAGTACCTGAGTCTAACTCCTTCTCGATTAGGTGCATCAGAGTCGTCGTCTTTCCTGTACCCGGAGGTCCAAGGATGATGGACCATTTATCTGGTGTCATATTGGACTTTCCTCCATCGTTTCAGGAAGCGTGTATGGACCATCAATCAAAGCGTACTCAGGTACTCGCCAAAGATTCACACCCTTACCTTTGATATTAAAGAACCCTTTCGCAGCCTTCGCATCGTTATTGTTCATCGCAATAATTCGAGCAGTAATCTGTGTTCGAGTGTAGTCCTTAAAGTTGTTTCGTGTTAGAAACGCCTGTAGATCTTTAAGTCGGAAGTATGTATAACCGTCCTCGGACCATGGTTTACCGAGCATGATCTCATCCTTGTTCTTCGCTTGTGAGCGATCAGTACAGAAGGATTCAAGCAACTCGTGAAACTGACCTTCAGTCGATACTTCGTTAGACACTTCGATCAGCTCAACGTTATCTAATAGTTGCTGCACAACCTGCTGCCATGTTGGTGGCTTAAGCACCGGAGGCATACGGTTCAGAGCATTCATACACTTGCGCTGAAAGCGTTGCTGATTTTGAAGATCTTCGGTCTCAAGTTCTAAACGACCATCCTCAACATCCAAGAACCAGATTGGTGGATCCGACTCAAACTTGGATAGCGTACCGAACATCGGCATGCCACCAGTAGATCCGATGCCATACTTTCGAGTACGACATAAGGCTGAGTTGCAATGATTTACAAGAGGCTGTTCATTACAACGATAACCATACTCTTTATTCTTTAACGTCTTTTGCAGCGTTAGTATTTCCGTCGCCGCCAGTGGTGGCTGCATGTGGTCTCGGTTGATCTCTTCGATCTTAGTGTGCCAGTCATCCGGGAACCTACGCTTGAGATAAACCCCGATGTTAAAGAGGCCATTGTTCCGAGTGCCTTGAGGAAACCCTTGCTGTGCGAGGTGGACCAAGCATGGAGGTCCTTCTTCCAACCATTCGACTTCATCGACCTGTACCTTTATCTTGAGCTTCTTAAACTGTTCGTGTGTTACCTTGTGGCTTTCAGCTCGTTCAAGGAACTCGTCTACGGATAATGCATCACCGTTATCGTCAAGTGCATATCTTGTAGTGCTATCACCTGCGAAGTATGGCATGTTCAAACAGTTGCCACGATCCCCGCGCTCAAGAAGGAGTTTAGTCTGTTTTGGAAAAATCTCTGCTTGACCCTGACCAATACCTGCTGCGATCTCTCGCAACTTATTCTGCATCTTTCGTGCAGCGATCGGTGAAGTCATGAACAGATAGATGTGCGCTCCGCCGCTCTTACTACGGCAGATCGTCATCGGTAGTTCTAAATCGTTCAGTTGTTTAGCCAGACTCTTGAGGTCTAGCTGGTAATCATCGATATCTATTGCACCCCAAAAACATGAGTTGTCCTCACGGATTGGTACGATGCCTATTGACTGCTCTCCAGATAAGTGTTTTTCCCATAATTCTAGTACTCGCTCCTCGGATAAATCTTCCGAGACCATCACCATGCGCCCTTGCCGCTTCCCGTCTGCTCTTTCTTCTCCGGCAGTAAATTTACCGTAGGCTTTCGTTAGACCGGCAAGGAGAGATGCGAATCGCTCCGCATACGTCATAAACTCTCCTTTGGAAAAAGGGCGACTCCGAAGAGCCGCCCCGCCGATTACATGATGTCTTCAGCGTCGAAGGTATCACCGGAAGTAGAGCCACCAGCTTGTTCTTCCTGCTGGACCTTAACTTCGTTAGACTTAACAGCCTTGCTGAAAGTCATTGCAGTACCGACCAGATCCTGATCTTCAGGAGACAAAGGTCCTTGAAGCCCGATGCCCCAGCCATACCAGTTACCCATGTCGTTCTGCTGATGAATCGTAGTCAGACGATAACGGTTCAAGAACATTGGAGCGGGTACACGCTGGCCCTTAGAGTTTAGACGAGTCTGCATCTTCATGGTAGTCACCCACTTACGCGCTTTGGTGAGCTGAGAGGACTTCATCGGAATAACGGCCTGAGAGATATTACCGTTGTCATCTTCGAGCAACACATAGAAGTATGCGGTTTCTTCGACATAGTTACCGTTGTCAAGAACATACTTACCTTTATCATCTTTGGTAGCCATATCAAGAATGGAACGTGATTCGTGTTCCTTGATAAGACCAAGACCGCTCTCGCGTGGAGCCCATTCAACATACGCCTTACGATATGCGCATGGGATCACATTAACGCCTTCCTCACCGTCGTACACGGTTGCGGTAACGCTGTTATAGATGTAACCCGCTTCTGCACCTTCTACATATGTGCCATCACGCTTGTTTACTTGTGGGCTTAACGCTTGAAGTATCTGTAGTAAAGGGATCGCCATGTCATCTTTAGAGACATCTTCAAGCCCAGTTTCCAAATCATCAAACGACTCGTCCAGTACAAGTAGTGCTTTTGGTTCATTATCCACCACCGCTAGGTCTGCTTTCTTAGTTGGCATAACAATCTCCTTTAGGATTTAACGATCTTAGTTTTAGAGCCGATAAAGATACCGAACAGTTGTTCAGGAATATCGACACCTTTCTGGGTCTGCTCTTTAGCCCAAGCCTTGAGCGTAGAAGCATGAACAGACTTCTTGTCGGTGGGGATTAGACCACGCGCACGAAGTGCATCTACGGTTTCATGTGCCTTGGTGTCTTCATCTTTATTGAAGCGCACCGTAACTTCATGCTTGATGATGTCCGCATAGCCGTGGTCCTCCAACCAACCGAACGCTTCTATTTCACGCTCTTTGGAGATATACGCACTAACGAAATCAGTAACCGTAATCTTGGTTCCATCTTGCAGCTTAATCTCGGATAAGCCGGACTCGTTTAACGCTTCCGGTAAGTCTTGTTCAGACACCTTACGAAGATCTTCTTTTGCAATCTTCAGGTCCTGTTCAAGTTCTTCGACACGCTGCTGCAGCATAATCTGCTGGTTTGCTAGNTCTGACACTCGTGATAACGAGGCGTCGTCTGGGGCATCCCCAAACTCTACATCGTCTGCGCCGAGTAGATCATCTAGATCAAAANTCGACATTATCTATCTCTCCTTTCTTACGCTTTACACGAACAGGAATACTCGGTTGAGTTGCTCTTGGAGCATCACTCAGTTCGTACTCTTCTCGTGAATTATTCAGATCAACACTGATCGGAAAATACTGGCTTGTAAACTTGTCCCACTTCAGCAAATTAAAAACCCCGTTGTTAGCCTTTGCTGCAACCGCACACGCTATGCCAATAGCTGCGGGGTCGCCCATCAAAAGTAGATAGTCCTCCTTCGAGAATTTACCAAGAGCTTTGTTTAACCTGCGAACGGTAGGACCGGGACTCAAGACAATATTTGCATTGGAAGGTAGAAGCACTTCTAGTTCGCCAAACTCGCGAGCCGGAAGGACATTCCTACCATTAGCTTCTTGAATTACATAAACGGTCATTACTATCCTCTCTGTTTGCGGTAGGGTCTTGCCCTAACCGTAGCCCTATTATAACGACCAAAAGGGCGGAAGTAAAGCGGCCCGCTAGGGTACGCCAGAGCCTATCGGAACGTATAGTGTTTTTAGATCTCGTTTTATAAAAAATTTTTAAAAAATCGTTCGAAAAAAGTAATAAAGTAATAGAAGTCTTCGATTCCCGTTTAAAATCGAGGAGTTAGAGTCTATTAGTAAGCTATTGTTTAAGTTTAAATCTATTAGAGTTTTAATAGATTGTATCAAAGGGTTAAGAACATCTTAAGTCAACCTATCCCCTCGGCAAAAATCCTATTACTTGTTTTAATAATTTTATCTCTGTTAAAAATACTCTATGCGTCGTTTACTTTCTGCCCGTTCTACGTTATACTTGCCCGTAGAAAGAAGAACTAGGAACCTCCTATGGAACAAAAATACCGGTTTAAGCACCAGCCCTACGCACATCAGTTAAAAGCGTTAAAGGATTCTTGGAACAAGAACGAATGGGCTTGGCTAATGGACATGGGCACAGGTAAGACTAAAGTCGCCATTGATAATATGGCTGTGCTGTACGACAAGGGAGCAATTACAGGCGCACTGATTATTGCACCAAAAGGTGTTTACCGTAACTGGACGGATAAAGAAATTCCGCAACACCTTCCTGAACACGTGGAGTATCGCGTAGGTACATGGTCCTCGGCTCTTAGTAAGCAGGAAGAGCGTAAGATCATCGATCTCTTTGATCCAGATATCCATGACCTAAAGATTCTGGTTATGAACGTAGAGGCATTCTCTTCGGGTAAGGGTACGAAACTCGCTGAGAAGTTCCTGCTAGCACACTCGACCTACATGGCGATTGATGAAAGCACTACGATCAAGAATCCGAAAGCTAAACGCACCAAGACTATGGTGAAATTAGGAAAATTTGCGAAGTTCCGTAGGATCATGACCGGTAGTCCGGTAACGAAATCCCCTTTGGATCTCTACTCGCAGTGCGAATTCTTGAATCCTCAGCTTCTAGGGTTTCCTAGCTACTACTCGTTCTGCGTTCGCTATGCAAATATGATCAAGCGCAGCAGCGGTAGTCACACCTACCATCAGATTCTTGGCTTCCAAAACCTTGATGAGCTTTCTGAAATCTTAAAGAGCTTCTCCACCCGTGTTCTGAAAGAGGAATGCTTAGATCTCCCAGAGAAAGTATTTACGACTCGTCGGATCGAAATGACTCCTGACCAGAAGCGTATGTACAAAGAGATGAAGAAGTACGCAATGGCCGTAATCAACGAGGAAGGAGCAGCTGTATCCGCCACCGTTGTAATCACTCAGCTACTCCGGCTGCATCAGATAAGCTGTGGCTTTGCTACCTCGGACGATGGTACTGTAACCAAGATTCCGAACAACCGCCTTAGTGAGCTGATGTCGATTTTGGAAGAGACAGACGGGAAGGTAATTCTTTGGGCTACCTACCGCCACGATATTCAGCTGTTGGAAGAAGAAATATCCAAGGCCCATGGTCCAGAGTCCGTGGTTACTTATTACGGAGACACCACCGTAGAAGAACGCCGAGAAGCGGTGAAATCGTTTCAGGATCCGAATAGTCCGGTACGGTTCTTTATCGGAAATCCGTCTACGGGCGGGTATGGCTTGACTTTGACAGAGGCGAACACGGTAATTTACTATTCAAACAGCTACGATCTAGAAAAGCGGCTACAATCTGAGGACCGTGCACACCGTATTGGGCAGACCAAGAGTGTGACGTATATTGACTTAATCGCCGAAGGAACCGTTGATGAGAAGATCGTGAAGGCTTTGCTAAATAAGCAAAATATCGCGAATCAGATCATGGATGAAGAATGGAAAGAATGGCTAAAACAGGAGTAACCCATGCCAAAGATTGAACAACAAGCCACTGTTGGTGGTACTCGTGAAGATGGCTCTACCATCCTCCTACCGGAAGTCGAGGTCAAAATTGAAAACGCTGCTACTGGCGAAGAATACGATGACGATAATGCGGCTGCGGCAGATGTAGCAAATCCGGCTACTGCTACCACTGATGCAGATATCAAGCGCAGTGTAGCGATTCGTGTATTGAAAGGTGTTGGAGCAACAGGCGANGCAGGTATTTANATTTTTCACCTGTCAGCGGTTGACAGGCTGTGCTATTTGACATGAGAACTCCGGTAGCACAGGGTTGATGGACGGCACACCGGCTGTCGAAATCGCAAGCCGGTATTATTCTCCTCGGTCGATCTCTACGACTGTTTCTTGATCAAGGTTCAAGGTCCCTGCTCGCTGCAACTCTTTGCATAAGACATAGCGAGTGTACCGATTCTCGACTACTTCGTAATGTGTACCGCCGAGCCAAAACTTCTCGCCATCGAGTACGCTACCGAGATCTGTTTCAATTTTCATGGATGTATACAAACTACGGTTGGATCCAGACATGGAGTAACCTCCAAATTTCCGTACAGCCGAAGCTCATCTTTAGTCATTGTTAGGTGACGCAGCTCAGCGCATCCGGAAAGAAAACTGGCTACAACCACCCCGGCCAGCACGAGACGCAAGTTTCGGGTTGCTCGAAACTGGTGGCCTACTCCCCCCTGTGCCTGAGAACGCATCGGGTATGTGTTTAAGGTTTCGGCCATAGATCATTTTTTCATCAAGCACTTGCCCGCCGCCTTACATTTTGCAGGAGACTTGCAATGTGCACAAGGTTTAAACGCAGCTTTTTTCTTAGTGGTCGGTTTACGCATGGGGATCTCCTTATGACTTACCGAGGTAGAAAGAACCAGCAGCCAAGATAGAAATCTTGAGCCACTCAAATGCAACAATCGCATTTTCTAAACGCACAAATTCAGTCTGGGTCTTCGTTGTGTCAATCAGGCCCATAAAATTGAACCCAGTCGTGCGCTCAACTGGAACCAAAATATCAAGCCCCGTTAGACCACCCATCATGGCCCATGCTCCTAGACCAATCATCGACAGCACGAAAATACGACGGGTCATCTTGGCGAACGGGTCATTACCTACTCGTGCGGCTGCGGCATCGGCAGCCTTAGTTGCACGTTCAGATGCGGCATCGGCCTCTTCGGTCTTAGCCTTCATCATGTTCATCATCATCTCATTCTGCGCTTTCTTCGCTTCCTGAGCTTTATCAATCATTTTGAAGATTCCGCCGAGGGTTGCGCCCCCAGCCATCGTCATTAACTCAATAGGAATCATGTCAGCGTCCTCCCCTGAATTCGGTTTCAAAGAAATAATAGATAAGTCGAATAGCTGAAGCAGCATCCCGACGTCTATCATGGGTTAGCTCTCCCGGTTCCGTGAGAATTTCTAACGTAATCGCAAGCGCATCCATAATCTCGCGCTTTTGGTCATCACTCATCTGCATCTTTCTTACCTTTCTTTTCCTTTCCTTTGACATAAGCATCGGCACCAAAAAATGCAGATACAACTAGACCGACGCTCATGAAATAAACGCCAGACATATCGCCGATGATCTTGGATTCATTGTCGAATCCGAGTGCGCCACTGGCGAACACGAACAGCGGGTATCCAAGCATTCCGAACAACGCAAACCAGACCATCTTACGCTGTTGGTCCCGCTTTGCGTCCTCGTCCTCCATCTCTCTGCGC
>JGI11705J14877_10001152_pt1 | contig 15316 bp, 13 predicted proteins | sample Etolaghawater15m_FD_14877 | JGI IMG/M metagenome (IMG submission 14877) | reverse complement strand
CGCCGCAACGTCGTGATCGACACACCCAGCGCCTGCGCGGCCTCACCTATGCTCACTAATCTCTCCATATTGGAGATGCTAACATAGATTCGCGTAGATTTAAAGTAAACTGTTCAAGCCCCACCGCCTCACCAAGTCGGCTGCCAGTGCCACCAGCGCTGTAGCTGCTGCCGCCCACGGCGGATGATCAGATCCCCATCCACGCCCCCCCACTGCAGCGTAATCGCGCCATCACGTGCACTCTCAAGGGGTGTGATGGCGTGCGCACGATAGCGCGCCAACACGCTCGGATGAGGAAAGTATTGGCGACGGCGGTGGCCATTACTAATCAGCACCCAGCGCGCGGCTAACTGCTGCAGTAGCGCCCCACTTGATGAGGTGCGGGAGCCGTGGTGGGGAGCGAACAGCAGATCGGCACGCAGCGTCGGCTCCAGCGCCAATAGCTGCGCTTCGGCAGCCGCACTAATATCACCGGTCAGTAGCAACTGATGCCCGCCACCGCTCACCAGCAGCACACAGGAGCGATCATTATCGTGCGCCAATATCGCCTCAGCGGGTGGCCACACCATCCGAAAATCGATCCCATCCCAGTGCCACTGCTGACCGCGATAGCAGTGCGTGATCGGGGTCTGCTGGAGTGCCGCGGCGGCGCCGGCATCGATACGCTGCGGCTCACCGGCTAGTAGCTGATCGATCGGCAGTGCCGCCGCCACGGCCGCCATCCCTCCCGCATGATCACCATCACTATGGCTCACAATCACGCGATCGAGGTGGGTGATCCCCTGCTGCTGTAACCACGGCACCACCACCGCCGCGCCGGCATCGAAACGATCAGAGAAGCGCGGGCCGGTGTCGTAGAGTAGCTGATGGTGGCGACTGCGTACCACCACCGCCAACCCCTGCCCCACATCGAGCATCGTCACCGCCACCGCGCCACTCGGTAGCGGCGCTGGCGCTACGCCGATCAGCAGCACCAGCAGCGGGATCGCGCCCAACCAGCGGAGCGGCCAACCCCGCGGTGCCAGTAGCCATCCCACGCCAATCAGCGCCAACCCGACCAACAGCGGTGATGGATGAGGAAGCGGCTGTGCCGGTAGCGCGGCGGCGGCCAGCGTCAACCCCTGCCAGAGCCACGCTAATAGCTGCGCCGCGAGTGTCAGTAGTGGCAGTGCCAATTGCGGCAGTAGGGGGAGCAGCAGTAGTGCCGGTAGTAGCAGTGCCAGCACCCCCCCCAGCCACGGGATCGCCAGCAGATTGATCAGCGGTGCCGAGAGTGAGATACGGCCAAACAGCAGCACCAACAGCGGTAACATCGCCAGCGTGAGCAGCCACTGCAACCGCCCGTAGCGCCACCACCAGCCGCGCGGCCGCAACCGCTGCTGCATGCCGTAGAGGATGATCGCGACCGCGCCAAATGAGAGCCAGAAGCTGACCGCCAATGGCGCTAACGGATCCCAGATCAGCACCGCAAACAGCGCCAGCGCGAGGGCATCGGTGGTAGCTAGAGGGCGCTGGCGCCAGATCGCCAGTGAGAGCACCAGTAGCATCAGCAGTGCCCGCTGCGTCGGCAGCGATCCCCCAGCAAGGAGGGCATAACCGGTGGCCGCTAGCAGTGCCGGTAATACCACGGCCCGTGGCGTGGCGATGGCGAGGGTACAGCGTTGGCAGCGGCGCCAGATGCCACCACTGAGCAGCGCCACAAACCCCGCTACCATACCGATATGGAGACCGGAGATAGCGAGCAGATGGCTGGTGCCGGTGGCGTTGAGGATCTCCCAAGCCGCCGCCGGTAACGCCTGTCGATCACCGACTACCAGTGCCTGTAGAAGCGCCCCGATGGTGGGATCATCAGTCGTAGCGGCGAGCCGGTTGGCGAGTTGCTGACGCAGCTGCGGTAGCGACCACGCCGCCGCGGCGGCTAAACGCTGTGGCGGCGGCGTAGCGCGCAGATAACCGGTCGCCCCGATACGCTGCTGCCGCAGCCACTTCTCATAATCGAAACCACCGGCATTGAGTAGTCCGCGCGGTTGCCACAACCGCACCGTCAAGCGCCACCGCTCTCCCGGTTGTAGCGCCACCGGTTGATAGCTATTGACCCGTAACAGCCCTGGCGATGGCAGCGCCTGATCGTGGTGGTAGAGTGCGAGCGGTCGCAGCAGCAGGCGCTGCGGTCGCTGATCGGGCGGCAGTAGCCCGATCACCTCCGCATCGAGCTGGAGATCGACCCCCTCTAGCGCGGTTGGTAGCGGATCGGCTAGCAGCAGGGTTGCCCGCCACCACCCCCACAACAGCCCCAGCAGCAGCCATCCGATCAGATGCACCACGCGCCGCTGGCGCTGCCAGATCAGCAGCGGCAACAGCAGCAGCAGTGCCAGCAGCCAACGCGGTTCGGGGAGTGAAGGGAGTCCTAAAAGTGTGATCACCCCCAGCAAGAAACTGAGGCTAGCGGCTGCCATCTGTTGGGTTCCTCCGACGGATGGTGGATAATAGCGCACTACCGATTGCGCCGGATTAACGAGCCGATGCCGAAGCAACTCATCAAACGCCTAATGCCAAAGCACGAAGCGCTCTGCAGCCACCCGCTGCTACGCTGCTTCGGCACCCTGCTGCACGATCCCAACTTGTGGCACTTCAACCGCCGATCGGCGGCCGGTGCGTTTGCGGTTGGGCTCTTTATGGCGTGGGTACCGATACCATTTCAGATGGTATTAGCCGCTGCCGCCGCGGTGATCCTACGGGTCAACCTACCGATCGCCGTCGCACTGGTCTGGATCACCAATCCGGTGACTATTCCACCGCTCTTCTACTTCGCCTATCTGGTGGGTAGCTGGCTACTGGGGCTTCCGCCCCAACCGGCCGCCGCCGATCTCTCGCTACAGTGGCTACTCGATGAGGTGGCGGCGGGTTGGCTACCGCTACTGGTGGGCTGTTTTACCCTCGCGCTGGGCAGTGCGATTGCCGGCTTTCTTCTGATTCGGCTCCTCTGGCGGCTCCAGATTATCCACCAGTGGCAGCGGCGGCGCGCACACCGTGCCGCCCGTCTCAAAGCGGCACCGATCAGGTCTCAGCCCACATCCGCAGCAGATTGACATAGGAGCGATCGACCGCATCGCAGGTTGTACTCCCCCGCTCCTGCTGTAGCAGCTGGCGGCGCGCCTGCGCTAGCTCATAGAGCAGCTCCCGCCGACTGCTATCGCGTACTAGACTCTGGATCCAGAGTACCGCCGCTAGCCGCTCACCCGATGTCACCTCAGCGACCCGATGGAGCGAGTGGGAGGGGTAGATCACCGCATCGCCGGCAGCTAGCTTAAACTGCTGTACGCCATAGCTGGTACGGATCGTCAACTCCCCACCCGCGTAGCTATCGGGATCGCTTAGAAACACCGTACAGGAGATATCGGAGCGGTAGCGCCCCTCCTGCTGCCCCATGATCGGATCATCGACATGATCACCATAGAACATACCCGATTGGTAGCGCGCGAAGATGGGGGTTGCGATCCGATGCGGCAGCGCCGCCTCTTGGAAGGTGGGGTGACGATAGAGGGAGCCGACAATCGCCCGCGCCAGAGTCTCCTTCAGTGGTGTTGGATCGTCACGATCAAGCTCCAGATTCTGCTTCACTTCGCTAGCCGCTGCCCCAGCGGTGAGGCGACCATCGACAAAATGCCCCTGCCGCAGTGCGCGAACCACGGTGGCGACCTCATCGGCGGAGAGAACAGCGGGGATCGGCAGTAGCATCGCAGGTAGTCTCAAACGGTGTGGGTGGAGCGCGATTATCGAGGATTGCACCACGCCATCGCAACCCGCCTCAAATGGCGGTGTGATCAGCGGCGCTGGAGCTGGGCGATGATCGCGGCAGTGGTCAGTAGCTGCGCTAACGGCATAGCCGGGGATGGGGGATCGGTGGGGGGGAGTCGCTGTAGCTGCTGGTGGCGACTGAGTAGCGTGAAGTAGTCGCTACTAGCGAGCAGCGGCGCGGCGAGCCGGAAGCCGCGTTGCAGATGGTGGTGCGCTTCGGGCAGCCGCCGCGTCAGTAGTAGCTGGCCATAGAGTAGTTCGGTGATGGCATCGGCACGGCGACTGCGACAGAGGGCGCGAGCGCTCTGGTAGTGTGGTAGCAGCGGCTGCTGTAGGGTAGCGGCGGCGATCAGCTGCTGCCAGCGACAGCTAATACAGCTTACGCCGCGCCGTAGCCGCTGCATCAGGCGCTGCTCCGCCTGCTGCTGTAGCTGCATGGCGGCAGGGGTTGTGAGCGGATCGGCAGACCAGAGGGCGAGATGAGGAAAGCGCACTGGCGATCGCATCGACTCAAGCGCGATCAAATGGGAAGGCGATCACCTGATCGAGGCTCTTCGCACCGCTCGCTAACAGCAGTAGGCGATCGATCCCGACCGCCACGCCACAGCTATCGGGTAACCCCTGCTGGAGCGCTGCGATCAGGTGGGTGTCGTAAGGTAGCGCCGGACGCTGCTGCTGCGCGCGCTGCTGCTGATCAGCGATAAAGCGCTGCTGCTGTTCGGTCGCGTCGGTTAGCTCATGAAAGCCGTTCGCCAGTTCGATCCCAGCGCCATAGAGTTCAAACCGCTCGGCGACCGGTGGATCGCCGGGGCGGATCTGTGCGAGTGCCGCCTGCGATGCCGGAAAATCATAGAGAAAGGTGAGCCCTCCCCCCTGCCCAAGCTGCGGCTCGATCAGGTGGGAGAGGAGCAGCGCCAACCAGCCATCGCGATCATCACCCAGATCGGGGGGATTGATCCCATGATCGCGACAGCAGGTGGCGAGCGTTTCGATCGAAGCGGTGTGGGGATCGACGCCAACGTAGCGCTGCATCGCCGCCGCGTAGCTGATCGATTCACTGTGGTCAAAGTGTGGTAGCAGCGGTAGCAGCAGCGCTGCCACCTCCGCCATTAGCTCGGTTAGCGAGACGTCGGGACGATACCACTCCAGTAGCGTGAACTCCGGATTGTGGTAGCGCCCCCGCTCCCCCTGCCGAAACACGCGCGCGATCTGATAGATCGCACCACTGCCAGCGGCCAGTAGCCGCTTCATCGCAAACTCTGGCGAGGTGTGGAGGTAGTAGGGGCGCATCTGCCCTGCTACCTGCGCCATACACTGGAAACTCTCGATCTGCGGGTCGGTGGTCGCTGCCGCGGAGAGTGCTGGCGTCTCCACCTCAAGCACCCCACGCGCGGCAAAGAAGGCACGAATCGCTGCAAGTAGCGCCGCACGCTGCTGTAGCCGTGCCAGATCAGCGGTCGGTTGCCAAGCGCTCATGCCGGTGAACCGCACTACTCCTTAGCGCGAGAGATGTAGCTGCCGCTGCGGGTATCGACCTTCAGCAGATCGTCGATATCGACAAACAGCGGAACTAGCACCGTCGCCCCACTCTCTAGGGTCGCCGGCTTAGTGGCACCGGTGGCGGTATCGCCGCGGATCCCCGGCTCAGTCTCGGTGACCCGCAGGATCACATGGTTGGGCGGTAGCACATTGATTGGGTTGCCATTCCAGAGGGTGACGGTGCAGACATCCTGCTCTTTGAGCCACAGCTTCGCATCGCTCACCGCCTTCTCATCGGCTGCCACCTGCTCAAAGCTCTCTGGATGCATGAAGTGCCACGCCTCACCATCGTTGTAGAGATACTGCATGTCGATATCCATAATATCGGCGGCCGGAACCGAGTCGCCCGACTTAAAGGTGCGTTCAATCACCCGACCGGTAAGCAGGTTGCGGATCTTCACGCGGCTAAATGCCTGCCCCTTGCCCGGTTTCACAAACTCATTCTCAACAATCACCGCCGGATCGTTGTCGAGCATAATCTTCAAACCCTTCTTAAACTCACTGGTACTGTAGCTGGCCATACGGTTGTGGTCTCTATGCTGTGCTGTTACAGGTGGGTGTGGTGTTGAACACAGCAGCGGCGAGCGCGCAGCTGTGGCACAATTAAGCCCGCCATGATAACCCGAAATGATAGTTGGAAGCATCTGCTAGCGAGCGCCATCCGCGATCCGGAGCGGCTGCTACAAGCGTTACATCTGCCGTTACATCTGTTACCGGCAGCGCGCGAAGCGGCGACGCACTTTCCACTGCGGGTGCCGCACGGTTATGTAGCGCGGATGCAGCATGGCGATCTGAACGATCCGCTCCTGCGGCAGGTGCTACCGCTCGCCGATGAGTCGCTACCGGTAGCCGGTTACCACACCGATCCGGTTGGGGATGCGGCCGCGAGTGCCGGTCACGGTCTGCTACAGAAGTATCACGGTCGGGCGCTGCTGATGACCACCGGTGCCTGCGCCATCCACTGCCGCTACTGCTTCCGTCGCCACTACCCCTACAGCGAGCAGCAGATTGCGCACCATCAGTGGCAGTCGCTGCTCGATACCCTACGCGCCGATAGCAGTTTAAGTGAGGTGATTCTCAGCGGCGGCGATCCGCTACTACTCGATGATGAGCGCCTCGCCGCGCTAGTCACAGAGTTAGCGGCGATCCCCCACCTCCAGCGATTACGCATCCATACCCGTCTGCCGGTGGTACTACCGGAGCGGATCGATGCGGCGCTCTTGAGCTGGATCAGCAGGAGTCGGCTGCAGCCGGTGATGGTGATCCACGCTAACCACGCGAATGAGTTAGATGCGTGCGTCGCGGCTGCGCTAGCGCGGCTCTATGAGGCCGGGGTGACACTACTCAATCAAGCGGTGCTACTGCGTGGCGTCAACGACTCGGTAGCGGCACAGTGCGCCTTGAGCGAGTCGCTGTTTCAGTTGCGGGTAGTACCGTACTATCTGCACCTGCTCGATCGGGTCGCCGGCGCAGCCCATTTTGACCTACCGGAGGCGACCGCCAGCTCACTCATTGCGGGGATGCGGCAGCAGTTACCGGGTTATCTGATGCCCCGGCCGGTACGGGAGTTAGCGGGCGCACCGTGGAAGGTACCGGTTTAGGCGATGCGTTCGCGTCTGTTAAGGGAACCTCGAAGAGCAGGCGTAGCGACCGATCACCGCCGCCGTTTCGGTGCAGCGGTTGGAACCGCCTCCCATGGCGCTTCTGGCCACGGATGTTTCGGGTAGCGCCCTTTCAGTTCGCGCCGCACTTGCGCGTAGGTGTGGTTCCAAAAGTTACTGAGATCTTGGGTGATCTGAATCGGTCGGCCAGCCGGTGAGAGGAGCTGTAGCGTAACCGGAATGGTACCGGCTGCGACCCGCGGGGTCTCCGCCAGACCAAACAGCTCTTGGAGTTTAACTGCCAACTGCGGTGAAGAACCATCGGCATGGTAGTGGAGTGGCCGCTGCCGGCCGCTCGGTACGGTGAGCGCGGCGGGGGCGAGTTCAGCGAGGCGCTGCTGCTGTGGCCAATCGAGCTGCTGCTGTAGGATCGAAGTGAGATCGAGCTGCTGGAGCTGCGCTAGGCGCGTGATGCCACGACTCCAAGGCGCTAACCATGTCGGTAGATTCGCTAATAGGTTCGCATCGCTCATATCGGGCCAGCCGGCGGTCGGTTGCCACTGCCGTAGTGAGAGGAGTCGTGCTTGGAGTTGGCGACTGCGCTCACGCCACGGTAATGCGCTACTGCCCAGACGCTGCACGACCGTCAGTAGTGCCGTGTTGATCTGGTCGGGATCAGCATCGGGCCAAGCGCGGGTGGCTAGGAGTAATGCGCCCAATCGCTGCGCCTGCCGCGGCTCAATCCGCGCTGCTGTACTATCCCAATGGAGCTGCGGCTCCCAGCGTATCGCATCGCCACACGCCTGCGCGAGTTGATCTGGGGTGAGTTCAGCGGCGAGGGTGATGCGCGGTTCGACACCGCCCCCTACCCTATCGCTCTGCTGGAGCGCGGCAATCGCCAGTAGCGCGGGTGGGCGCTGCGGCGCTTGCGCCGGCCAGCGGGCGGCCCCCCCCTGTCGCAGCCGATAGCGTGGATCGCCCGGCTGAGTGGCAGCGGCGATGCGCTCCGGGTAAGCGGTAGCGATTAGAATGGCAATCGCAGTCGCGCTATCGGCTGGTGTCACTGCCGTTGCAGCAGCGGTGTGGGTCGCCAATAGCTGTCGATATTGGGTCGCTACGCGATCGATCGCGTGCCAGCGCATATCCTCTCCCGGGAGGGTCGCTGCCGGCCGCCCCCCTGCGCGGCGCGTTCGCCACGCTGCTAATGCCCGTAGGCGCGGCTCAATATCGGGATCGTGGCGATCCGGGAAGGGATCGCGCTCGCTCAGTAGCGCCGCTAGATCGATAGCGGTCGCTTGCCATCCGCGCCGCTGTGCTTGCAGTAGCATCGCTGCTAATCGGGGATGGAGTGGAAAGGTCGCGATCTGGCGGCCGAGCGCGGTGATACGATGGGTCTCATCGACTGCGCCAAGCTGCTGTAGCAGCTGCCACGCCTGTGCTAGGGCGGCGCTAGGCGGCGCATCGAGCCAAGCTAACTGCGCTGCATCGCTGATCCCCCAGAGCGCCAACTGCAGCGCGAGGGGAGCGAGGTCGGCTTGCAGAAGTTCAGGGCGATGGTGCGCGAGCAGACCGCGCTGCGTCGCCTCACTCCAGAGGCGGTAGCCGATCCCCGGCCCCAGCCGTCCAGCGCGACCACTACGCTGCTCAGCAGAGGCGGCGGAGATGCGCAGGGTCTGGAGACGGGTCATTGCGCTGCTCGGATCAAACTGCGGCGCACGCATCAGACCGCTGTCGATCACCACCTCAATCCCCTCAATCGTAAGGCTACTTTCAGCGATGTTGGTCGCCAATACCAGCCGTCGGATACCGGGTTGTGGTGTCACCGCCTGCTGCTGCGCTGCGAGCGGTAGATCGCCATGCAAGATCACTAACTGTAGCGGTAGCTGCGCCTGCATAAGCTGCTGCTGACACTGCATAATCTCACGATAACCGGGCAGAAACAGCAGCAGATCGCCGCTGCTGGCAGTGATCGCCTCGCGCACCGTTGCGACCACCGTCTGCGCTAGCGGTTGTGATGGCGGTGGTGGGCGGTAGTGGATGGTGACCGGATGGGCACGACACTCGCTCACCAGTAGCGGTGCATTCAACGCTTCTCCCAATCGCTCAGCATCGAGCGTCGCCGACATCAGGATGAGTCGCAGATCGGGACGCAGACCGGCCGCCGCGTCACGACAGAGGGCGAGCGCCAGATCACTATCGAGGTGGCGTTCGTGAAACTCATCGAAGATGACCACGCTAACGCCGGTTAGCTCCGGATCCTGCTGTAGTCGCCGGGTGAGTAGCCCTTCGGTCACCACTTCAATCTGGGTAGCGGTGCTGATCTGGCGCTCAAACCGGATCTGATAGCCGACCCGCTCACCCACCGCCTCGCCCAGTTCGCTGGCGATACGAGCGGCGGCAGAGCGTGCCGCCAGACGGCGCGGTTCGAGCATCAGAATGGTGCCCTCACGCCATGGCGCAGTGAGCAGTGCGGGTGGAACGCGGGTCGTTTTACCGCTACCCGGGGGCGCTTGTAGCACCACGATGGGTTGTTTCGCCAGCAGAGTAATCAGCGGTTCAAGCAGGGTGTCGATCGGCAGGGGGGGCGGTGGGGTGGTGGTCGCCATTAGGCGACCAGGAGCGTCGTCAACATCTGTTCGTAGATCGCTGAGAGGCGATCAAGATCGGCGACCGCAACCCGTTCGTCGATCTGGTGAATGGTGGCGTTAAGTAGCCCGAGTTCAATCACTTGGGTACCGAGTCGGGCGATAAATCGCCCATCGGAGGTGCCGCCGCTGGTGTTCACCTCGGCGCTGATCCCGCACTGCTGCTGCACCGCTTGTTGAGCGGCAGCGAGAAGGGGGCCCGGTTCTGTGACGAACGGCTCACCGGAGAGGTGCCATTCGAGCCGGTAGTTGATCGCGTGTTGCTGCAGCAGTGCTTCGACGCGCTGCTGTAACCCCTCGGCGCTGCTGGCGGTACCGAAGCGGAAGTTAAAATCGATCACCAGTTCGCCGGGGATGACGTTGCTAGCACCGGTGCCAGCATGGATATTGGAGATTTGGCAGCGCGTCTGCGGAAAGTGATCGTTGCCCTGATCCCACTCAATGGCCGTCAACTCAGCTAGAAATGGCGCGGCACGATGGATCGGATTATCGGCTAAGTGGGGGTAGGCGATATGCCCCTGCTGACCCATCACGGTGAGGCGGCCATTAAGAGAGCCGCGGCGACCATTTTTGATCACATCGCCGAGTTGATCACGACTCGATGGTTCGCCGACTAGACACCACTCGGGATAGATACCCTGCTGGTCGAGCCACTCGACAACCCGTACCGTACCATCAATGGCGGGCCCCTCCTCGTCGCTGGTGATGAGCAGTGCGATACGACCCGTAAGCGACGACTGCCGTGCTAGTAGTCGCTCAACAGCCGTCACAAAGGCGGCGATCCCCCCCTTCATATCGGCACTACCACGCCCATAGAGCCAGCCACTATCGATGGTGGCGTCAAACGGGGGGTGCCGCCAGCGCTCAAGCGGGCCGGTCGGCACCACATCGGTATGGCCAGCAAACATCAGATAGGGGCCATGTTCACCCCGTACCGCCCAGAGATTATCCACCTCACCAAAGCGCAGCGACTGGCAGGTGAAGCCGAGTCGGGTTAGCCGCTCTGCTAGCAGCGCCTGACAGCCGCTATCCGCTGGCGTTACCGAGGCGCGGCGGATCAGCGCTTGGGTGAGTTCGATGGTGTCGCTTAATGGCGCCATATCGTTAGATGTCGCGTAGTAGCTCGTTGATCCCCACTTTAGATCGGGTCTTCGCATCGACCTGTTTGACGATCACCGCGCAGTAGAGGCTATATTTGCCGTCGCTAGAGGGGAGGTTGCCGGAGACCACCACCGAGCCGGCGGGGATACGTCCATAGCTGATCTCGCCGCTCTCGCGGTGGTAGATCTTGGTCGATTGGCCGATATAGACCCCCATTGAGATGACCGATCCCTCCTCAACAATCACCCCTTCAACCACCTCCGAGCGGGCACCGATAAAGCAGTTATCCTCAATGATGGTGGGTGCTGCCTGTAGGGGTTCGAGTACGCCACCAATGCCGACACCGCCAGAGAGGTGGACATTTTTACCAATCTGCGCGCAGGAGCCGACGGTTGCCCATGTGTCGACCATAGTACCGCTATCGACATAGGCACCAATGTTGACATAGGAGGGCATCAGTACCACGCCGGGGGCGATGTAGGCGCCGTAGCGCGCCGAGGCGGGCGGAACCACCCGAACACCGGTCTCACGGAAGTCACGCGAGTTGTAGTCGGCATACTTAGAGGGCACTTTATCGAAGTAGTTGGTAAAGCCCCCTTTCATAAAGCGGTTATCTTCGAGCCGGAAGGAGAGGAGAACCGCCTTTTTGAGCCACTCGTTGACCACCCAGTCGCCGACGCCCCGCTGCTCAGCAACCCGCAACTCGCCGCGGTCGAGCCGCTGGAGCGCTTCGGCCACGGCCTCTTTAACCCGCGTCTCGGCGCTGCGGGGGGTGATATCGGCACGGCGCTCAAACGCCTCTTCAATGATGTTACGAATTTCGTCCACGGTTGACTCTCTGACGGGTTGAAATGGGTGATAGGAACGATATAGAGCCGGCCATTATAGCGCCGTTACCCTAAAAGCGTAGATCCTGCTGGAGATCCGCAACCGCTTCGAGCCCCACTGAGAGGCGTACTAATCCATCACTGATCCCGGCGGCGGCGCGCTGCTCAGGCGAGAGGCGACCATGGGTGGTGGTGGCCGGGTGGGTAATGGTGCTTTTGGTATCGCCTAGGTTCGCGGTGATTGAGAAGAGACGCGTCGCGTCGATGAGTCGCCAAGCAGCGTCACGGCCACCGGCAACCTCAAACGCGACAATGCCACCAAAACCGCGCTGCTGTGCGGCGGCCAGCGCATGCTGTGGGTGATCGGTTAGCCCCGGGTAGTAGACAGCGGTTACCGCTGGCTGCTGCTGCAGCCACGTGGCTAACGCTAAGGCGTTGTCGCTATGGGCGCGCATCCGCAGCGCGAGTGTCTCCAATCCTTTGAGAAAGACCCACGCATTAAAGGGACTCATGGTCGGCCCGGCGGTGCGTAGAAAGCCGTAGATCGGCTCCAGTAGCGCATCGCTCCCAACCACGGCACCGCCGAGACAGCGCCCCTGTCCATCCAGATATTTGGTGGCGGAGTGGACGACGAGATCGGCACCGAGAGCAAGCGGCTGCTGGAGCGCTGGGGTGCAGAGACAGTTATCGACCGCAAGCAGTGCGCCATAGCGATGGGTGAGTGTGGCGAGGCGACCAATATCGGCAACCTCAGTCAGTGGATTGGAGGGGGTCTCTAGGAAGGCGAGTTTCGCCCCATCGGCTAATGCCTTCTCCCAACCGTCGTAGTCGGTCAGATCAACATAGTCGGTTTGAATCCCACAGCGGCTAAACCAGCTATCACACAGCACCGTCGTCGATCCGAAGACGGCGCGTGAGCAGACCAGTCGATCCCCCGATTGTAGGTGACCGAGGGTGAGTGCGAGGATCGCCGCCATCCCAGAAGCGGTGGCGACGCAGCGCTCCGCCCCTTCGAGCGCCGCTAATCGCTGCTCAAAACTACGCACCGTCGGGTTGGTAAAGCGGGAGTAGATGTTCCCCTTCTGCTCACCACTAAAGCGCGCGGCCGCCTCTGCTGCACTACTAAATACAAAGCTGGAGGTGGGGTAGATGGGCTCGGCATGCTCCCCCTCGCTGCTGCGCTGTTGACCCGCCCGCACCGCACGACTCTCAAACGCTAACGACGCCCAATCGTGCGCTGCATCGATCGGATTGTCACTCATGCGCGGTTCCCCTGCCGGCTATTGTGGAGATCGATCGAGCCGCTATTGTCACGTTCACGCTCACTCTTAGCCGCGTCACAGCGCTGCTGCTGTAGCTGATCGAGGTAGTCGGCATTCACATCGCCGGTAATATAGTCACCATCGAATACCGAGGCGTCAAAGCGCTCGACCAGCTTATTCTTCTTGTAGAGTACCGCCTGCTTTAGATCTTCCAGATCTTGATAGACCAGCCGGTCGGCACCAATCTCTGCGGCGATCGCTGCCTCATCACGACCAAACCCGATCAACTCAGCGCTACTGGGCATATCGATACCATAGACATTGGGGTAGCGTACCGGGGGGGCAGCGGAGGCGAAGTAGACCTTATTCGCACCGGCATCGCGCGCCATCTGGATGATCTGTTTGGAAGTGGTGCCGCGGACGATGGAGTCATCCACTAGCAGCACATTCTTACCGCGAAACTCTAGTCCAATCGCGTTGAGCTTCTGACGCACCGACTTTTTGCGCTGCGTCTGCCCCGGCATGATGAAGGTGCGACCGATATAGCGATTTTTGATAAACCCTTCACGATAGACCACCCCTAGCTCATAGGAGAGCTGTAGGGCGGAGGTGCGACTGGTGTCGGGGATCGGGATCACGACATCGATATCGTGATTTGGCCAGACTCGCAGGATCTTCTTTGCTAGCTGCTCGCCCATCCGCAGCCGCGCTTTGTAGACCGATATATCGTCGATGATGCTATCGGGTCGGGCGAAGTAGACATACTCGAAGATACAGGGGCTGTAGGTGGGCTGATCGGCACACTGCCGCGCACTAAAGTGCCCCTCCTTATCGACAAACACCGCCTCCCCCGGTGCGACATCGCGGATCCGCTCAAAACCGAGCGCATCCATCGCCACACTCTCGGAGGCAAACAGATACTCGGTACCATGCTCACTGTCGCGCTTGCCCACCACCAACGGCCGGATCCCGAACCGATCTCGAAACGCCACAATCCCATAGCCGGTGATCATCGCTACCGCCGCATAGCCGCCGCGACAGCGGCGATGGAGCGCCGCAACGGCAGCGAAGATATCCTGCTCATTGATGCGTAATTTCCCTTGGCGCTGGAGCTCATGGGCAAAGACGTTGAGGAGAATCTCCGAGTCGGAGTCGGTGTTGATGTGGCGCAGATCGGCGCGAAACAGCCCCTCTTTCAGCTCTTCGGCATTGGTGAGATTGCCGTTGTGAGCGAGCGAAATGCCGTACGGGGAGTTGACGTAAAAGGGCTGCGCTTCAGCGGAGGTAGAGCAGCCGGCGGTGGGGTAGCGGACATGGCCAATCCCCATATTGCCGCGCAGTTTTAACATCTCATCGATGCCAAAGACATCTTTGACTAAGCCATTATCTTTACACAGATAGAGCCGCCCACCATCACAGGTCATAATGCCAGCGGCATCCTGACCCCGATGTTGAAGTACGGTTAAACCGTCATAGATCGCCTGATTCACCGGACTCTGTCCGACGATACCGATGATTCCGCACATAGCGTTGCTGTTGCCTCTGGGGGGTCAGGGGTAGTGAAGCTTGCCGGCGATCTCGGCCGGCAGATAGTCGCGCAGCTCGAGGGCGAGCTGCTGAAAGTAGGGCAGCAGTTGAGACTGCTGCCACCAAGGATCTTGTGGGATCGGGGTGTAACCGGCAGCAATCACCAGCGCGACCACCATCAGCGCGCCGCGCAAGGTACCAAACAGCATACCGAGCAGCTTGTCGGTGCCACCCATGCCGTTGCGGGCGATGAGTTGCAATAGCCAGTTAAGGAGCGCGGCTGCCATCAGCGTCAGTAGCAGAAGCAGCAGAAACGCGGCAGCGTGCTGAAGCGATGGGGTCTCAATGTAGGGCTGGAGTAGCGGGATCGCCCGTTCGGCGTGGTGAATGGCGATCCAGATCGCCGCCACCCAACCGGCCAGCGAGACCACTTCACTAATAAAGCCGCGCATAAAGCTCATCACGGCGGAGAGGCCAATGGTGGCGAGAATGGCGTAGTCAACCCAGATCATGCAGCGTTCCAGCAGGTTGTAAGCTTAGAGGGGGGATTCTAGCAGAGCAGCGGCAGGAGTGGCACACCGACGCGTCAACGGAGCATCATCACAAGTCCCGACAATCCCAGTTTCTGTCGGATCTGGCTGCGTAGATTCTCGGCACCGCGCCGATCAGGCTGCGGCCCGACACGGACTCGATAGATCGGCTCTGCGCGCCCCTCATCAAACTTCTCAACATAGGCGGTAAAGCCGCTGCTACGTAGCCGATCACGCAGGGTCAAAGCGTTACTCGATTGCCCAAAACTTCCGAGTTGCACGATGTAGCGACTCCCGTCGGGGGGCGTCTCGGCGGCACTACGCGGTGGCGTATGTTGGGCGACTGCCGCTACCGGGGGGGGTGCAACCGGTGAGGTGGCCACCGGTTTCGGTGGTGTTGGCGGCAGTTTTGGTGCTGCGGGTGGAACCGGCGCCGGTCGCGGTGGGGGCGCGCTACTCACCGGTTTCGCCGCGGCTGGGGGGGGG
>JGI11705J14877_10001150_pt1 | contig 15341 bp, 10 predicted proteins | sample Etolaghawater15m_FD_14877 | JGI IMG/M metagenome (IMG submission 14877) | reverse complement strand
AACTGGCGCAGCAGCTGTAGCTGTTAACGCTGGTCTTCTAACACCTAGCACAGTATTAGCTGCTGACTGGAATTCAAAAGCATTCAGCGCTAAGACTACTGATGATGCGCTAAATAGCGTGTTTGGTTCTGCAAGCACAGCTGATTCTGGTGACATCAAACTTAAAGCCCCTGCTATCGCAGAAAACGGTGCGGTAACGCCTGTTACTGTTGATGCTTCAGGTATCGATGGTGTTGAATCTATCGCTATCATGGCTGACAAAAACCCTATGCCTCTAGCATGTGAATATACATTCGGTGCTGGTGCNATGGGTTACGTTTCTACACGTATCAAAATGGGTCAAACAATGAATGTTATTGCCGTTGTTAAAGCGGGTGGGAAACTACTTAAAGCTGAACAAGAAGTTAAGGTAACAATTGGTGGATGTGGAGGTTAATTCCGCCTACCCAATTACTGAAACAAAATTGAAAGAATATATTTAAAGACATCAAAAGGATAACAAGATGACTATTAAAATTAGAATGCGTGGTAAATCAAAAGGCGGTATCGCTGAAGTTAAAGCACTAATCAAGCACCCAATGGAATCTGGTGTTCGTATGAACAAGAAAACTGGTAAGCCTTATCCAGCTAAGTACATCGATATGGTTCAAGTATCTGTAAACGGAACACCTGCGGTTGACGCTCAGTGGTCTGGTGCAATATCTGCAAATCCATACATGGCTGTTAAAGTCAGCGCTAACGCTGGTGACGAAGTCAGCGTTACCCTAACGGATAACAGTGGTGATAAAGGTTCTTCTTCAATTAAACTGAAGTAACTATTTAACGCCAAAAACTCAAAAGCCCCTGTTACCAGGCCTGGTAACTGGGGCTTTTTCTATTCCTTACTTTAATTCTTTAGCCTGTTCTACTGTTAAAATTTCAGTTAACTCTGGTACACAAGACCCACAATTAGTTCCCGCTTTGAGTGCTTTTCCAATCGCTTCAACCGTCGTTAATTTATCTTTCTGAATCGCTTCAATGATGGTATTGATACCAATTCCAAAACAGGAACAAATAGTTTTTCCTTCATCTTTAGCCCCTGATAACTGACCAGCTAAAAGATTTGAACGCGTTTTAGAATCAATCGTTTTCTTAGCGAATAAACTTCCTAGCCAACTTCGAGGTGGCAGTTCTGTAGAAGGTGCAATAAATGCAACTGCTTGAAGTTTACCGTTTTCGATTCGTGCTGAACGGTAGCGTTTTTGGCTCGCATCTTCATAATCCAAAACATCACCTGATTCACCTAAAAAAGAATTAGACCAGGCCTGACTGTTTTCAATAGCGCTTTCTCCGGCAATCTCATAACGATAAAACTGCTTACCTTTGACTTTTACCCAGTACTCTAACCCATCAGCATTAATCGGCTCACGACTTAAAATAAAACCGTGCCACTTGGCATGATATGGTGTGATTTTCACCGGACTATGTTTTGATTCCGGCTGACCTGAAAGAGGATCACCCACCGGCTGCACTAATACGTCAACACGACCATGACTGGCATATTGTGCTGTCCAATGAATGGGGACAAATAGACTGCCTTTCCTTTGGCCTTGGTCAATTCTGACTCTCGCAATAACTAAACCTAACTCATTTTCAACCTTGGCCAGCTCTCCTTCCATTAACTTATTAGCAGCTGCATCTGCAGGATGAACCATGACATAAGGTTCATCTGTGTGCGCCATTAACTTAGCGGTTTTAGCGGTACGAGTCATGGTATGCCACTGATCACGCACACGCCCTGTGTTTAGTATAAAAGGGTATTGTTTGCTGGTTGGATGAACAGGCGCTTTTGGTGTAATCGCAATAAACTGTGCTTTACCACTTGGCGTAAAGAAGTGATTATCTTCAAACATTCTTTTAGTGCCATGCGGTTTTTCTGCTGTTAGCGGCCACTGGAAAGGCTGCATGGAGGAATATTCTCCATCGGTCATGTTTTCTAGCAGAGAGATATCAAAATCACGCGAGCCATTGTTTTCAAAACCAGATAGCGCAGCATGCTCTCTAAATATATCTGCTACAGATTCATACTGAAACTTATCAGCAAGCCCAAGTTTATGAGCTATTTGCGTAATAATCCACCAGTCTGCTCTGGCGTTTTCTGGGCCCTGCATAAACTTACGTTGTCTAGAAACGGTTCTGTCTGAATTGGTCACTGAACCATCAGTTTCACCCCAAGTCAGTGCGGGTAAAATCACATCTGCCACCTTTGTGGTATCAGTATTTTGCATACAATCCGACACCACCACCATCTCACAGTCTTGCAATGCTTTTTTAACCGCATCCGCATCTGGCATAGAAACCACTGGATTGGTATTCATAATCCAGATGGCTTTTATTTTTTTATCGGCCACCGCATTGAACATATCAATAGCTTTTAAGCCATTTTCTTGCGCCATATTCTTCGCTTGCCAAAAACGAGCAACCTTATCGATACTCTCTGGCTTATTAAAATCCATGTGTGCTGCTAATTGGTTAGCTAAACCACCTACTTCACGCCCCCCCATTGCGTTTGGCTGACCTGTAATCGAAAACGGTCCCATACCCTCTTTACCAATGCGGCCGGTTGCCAAATGACAATTAATAATGGCGTTTGATTTATCTACACCAGAAGAGGACTGATTCACACCTTGGGAGTAAAGGCTGACCATTTTGTCATTTTCAATGGCCCAGTTATAAAACAGGTTCAAATCTTCAACGGAAAGCTCACATTGCTCAGCAACTTTTTCAATAGAGCCTTGTAGCTCTAACGCTTTAGCAATAGCATCTGCAAATCCTTCAGTGTGTGCATTGATATACTCTTGATTCAACGCTGGTGATTTAGATAACTGTGCCAAAAGTCCATTAAATAAAACGGCATCCGTTCCTGGCTTAAGATTGAGATGTAAATCTGCGATATCGCAAGTTGCTGTTTTACGTGGGTCAATTACCACAATCTTCATATCTGGGCGACGACGTTTTTCCGAAGCTATACGTTGGTAAACTATCGGATGCGCCCATGCAGCATTGGAACCGACAAATACAATTAAATCTGCTTGCTCTAAATCCTCGTAAGAACACGGTACAGTATCGGAACCAAAGGCTCTTTTATAACCGACTACAGCAGAAGCCATACATAAACGTGAATTCGTGTCGATATTCGCAGTCCCAAGAAAGCCCTTAATCAACTTATTAGCCACATAATAATCTTCGGTTAACAGTTGACCTGAAACATAGAATGCAACCGCATCAGAACCATGCTCTGCAATCACTGAACGAAATTTATCTGCAACGGTGGTTAATGCAGAATCCCAAGAAACGATTTCCCCATTCACTTGGGGGTTAAGCATTCGCCCATCAAAATCAACCGTTTCGCCTGCAGAAGAACCCTTCACGCATAATTTCCCAAAATTTGCAGGATGCATTTGAGAGCCGACAACTTTAACCTCAAAGCCAGCAAGTTTAAGACTACTGCTATTTTTTTCTGGTTTTGGTGATATATCCATTCCACAACCTACCCCACAGTATGGGCAAGTTGTTTGGATTTTTGAAGTTTCTGGAATTGACATAAATATTCTTCTTTAAGCTTACATAGTAAGCAACGTTGATAGCGAAATATAAAACATAAGGTTTATAACTTTACGAAAACCTGATTGTTTTCAATTTTAGCTTCGTAGCTTGGTATAGATACGCCTTCGACATCCATGCAAACACCGGTTTTCAGGCTATAGTGTTGCTTCTGCAACGGTGCTGCCACCATTAGCTCACCCTTTAAATCGCCTATCATTCCACGAGACATCACATTCGCTTTACCGATTGGGTCATAATTATTCAAAGCATAAACTTCGTCGTTAATATAAAACAGCGCCACTTGTGTATCATTGATTAAAGCTGCGACACCTGAGTTTTTGACCAAATCATTAGTTGAACAAACTTGAATGAATTCACTCATTTTAAAATTCCTTACCTTTCTACCAGGCCTGGTATCTTCTTCTCCCAACCAGGCCTGCTTATATTTCTAGATTAAATTAAGCGATTTGCTTAATTTCTACTGCAATCCCTGCTAACTTTTCATCTTCTGTTGCCGGACGAATCTGACCACGTTCTTGAACAAACAACTGCTCTGCTGGAGTATCTACGTTTACAAATGATCTGAAACGTTTGGTAAATTCAGGATTTTCAATAGCTGTTTTCCAGTCACATTTGTAAGTGTTGTGCAATCCTTCCATTTGAGCTTCTAATGCCTCACCCATACCTAACGAATCATTGATTACCACATCTTGAAGATAAGCTAAACCTCCTTCAAGGTTATCCATCCAAGTTGCTGTACGTTGCATACGATCAGCAGTTTTAATGTAAAACATCAGTAATCTATCAACATATTTGAAAACTTGTTCAGTGGTTAAATCCGTTGCAAATAGGTCAGCATGACGAGGTTTCATTCCGCCATTTCCGCATACAAATAGATTCCAACCATTTTCTGTTGAAATAAGACCAATATCTTTAGCCTGTGCTTCTGCACACTCTCTTGTACAGCCCGACACCCCCATTTTTAATTTATGAGGCGAGCGTAGACCCTTATAACGATTTTCCAACGCAATCGCCATGGTGACTGAGTCATCTAAACCAAAACGACACCAGGTTGAACCCACACAGGATTTAACCGTACGCAGCGATTTTGCATACGCTTGCCCCGATTCAAAACCAGCATCAATTAAGGTTTTCCAAATCGCAGGTAAATCATTCATTTGCGCACCAAACAAAACAATACGTTGACCACCGTTTACCTTGGTATACAGTTTATATTTGGTTGCAACTTCACCTAAAACGATTAGCTTTTGTGGGGTAATCTCACCACCAGGAACACGAGGAATAACCGAGTAAGTTCCATCTTTTTGCATATTGCCGAGATAGTTATCATTGGTATCTTGTAAAGCAATCTTATCTTCTTCAAGCGCATAAGCGTTCCAAAGAGAAGCAAAAATACTTCCAACGGCTTGCTTACAAACTTCACAACCACAACCTTTACCGTGCTTTGATAATAAAGTATCAAAGTCTTTAATCTCTTCTACCTGACAAATGTGATAAAGCTCTTGACGTGTATGGCCAAAGTGCTCACAGATATCTGTATTGACTTCGACACCGCGTTTTTCTAATTCACTGTTCAGAACATTGGTAACAAGCTGAACACAGCCTCCACAACCTGTACCTGCTTCTGTGGTTGCTTTAATATCCGCCATGGTGCAACATCCGCCCTCAACTGCGTTAACAATGTCTCCTTTAGAAACGTCATAACACGAACATAGCTGTGCCGTTTCTGGCAAAGCATCAGGCCCAAACAAGTCAGAACCACCACCATCACGGTTAGGTAAAATCAACATATCTGGATGTTCAGGAAGATCCATATCATTTAGCATGATTTGTAGCAGATTTCCAAAATCTTCAGCATCGCCCACCAATACGGCGCCTAATAGTTTTTTTCCATCTGGCGTTACAACTATCTTTTTATAAATTTCTTCAGGCCCATTTTCATATACATATGAAAGCGCATTTTCATCATTGCCATGTGGATCACCAATAGAAGCTACGTCAATTCCCATCAGTTTTAACTTAGTGCTCATATCTGCACCCTCAAAACTACCAGGTTCTGCATTTAACTGATTAACCACCGCTTGCGCCATGGCGTATCCTGGTGCAACAAGACCATAAATCATGCCGTCATGTAGAGCACACTCACCAATTGCGAATACATCAGAGTCATTCGTTCTGCACTGATTATCAATTAATATTCCACCACGAGGGCCTAGCTCTAAACCGACTTTAGCGCCTAAATCATCACGTGGACGAATCCCGGCTGAAAATAGCACCATATCGGTTTCTAGCTCTTCTCCATCGGCAAACACCATCTTATTCATGCAGTGTTGACCGTCGGTAATCATGGTAGTCGCTTTAGAGGTATGCACGGTTACCCCAAGGTTTTCAATTTTGCGTTTCAGCAAGGCCGCACCACCATCATCAAGTTGAACCGGCATTAAACGTGGGGCAAACTCAACAACGTGCGTATCTAAACCTAAGTCGACTAATGCTTTGGCGGCTTCTAAACCTAGCAAACCTCCACCAACGACCACGCCTACTTTACCTCTGGCTGCCACTTCTTTCATTGCGTCTAAGTCTTCAATGGTGCGGTAAACTAAACAGCCATCACGATTGTTTCCCTCTATTGGCGGAACAAAAGGATAAGAACCGGTGGCCATAACCAGCTTATCGTAAGAGATAGTAATACCCGCTTCTGATGTTACTGTCTTAGCAGACCGGTCAATATCAATTGCCTTATCATTAATGTAGATATTGACGCCGTTATTTTCATAAAAATTAGGCTTAACCAAGGATAAATCTTCAGCTGTCTTGCCCGAAAAATAAGAAGATAGGTAGACTCGATCATAAGCAATGCGAGGTTCTTCACAAAAAGTGTGTACTTCAAAATTATCGTACCCTTCACTGGCTACTAATTTTTCTATAAAGTTATGGCCAACCATACCGTTTCCGATAACCACTATCTTTTGCTTACTCATGCTACTTTTTCCTTTTCTAATTCTTTGTTTGCCAAAGGTTGAAAACCTTCACCAAAAACCAATGTATCGCGATATGCAGACACATCGTTTTGCTGAACTAAATTCTCAAATATCCAATTAGAACCCTTAACATCACCAAACATAACGGCTCCTTTAATCTTGTTGTCTTTCAATACAATCTTTCGATAAATGTTTTGACTCAAGTCTTTATAAACTAGAGATTCTGAATCATCAGAATCATGAAAATCGCCTGCCGAGAATAAGTTGATTCCAGTGACCTTTAATTTTGTTGAAATAGCGCTACCTTGATAGGACGCAGACTGACCCGACAAGGTTTCAGCTAAAACTTGAGCCTGCTCATAAAGTGGTGCAACCAAACCATAAACCATACCTCGATGCTCTACACACTCGCCTAAAGCGTAAATATCCATAGCAGACGTTTCTAATTGGTCATTCACAATAATTCCACGATTAACCTCAAGACCGATTGTTTTTGCAATAGTGATATTCGGCCTAATCCCTACTGCCATAACAACTAAATCAGTATCTAGAACACGACCGTCGGCCATTTTTACACCTGTAACATGACTATCACCTAGTATTTCAACTGTTCTAGCGTTCATACAAAAACTCATCCCCACCTCAGTTAAGCTATTTTTCAATAACCCACCAGAAACGGCATCCATCTGCATATTCATCAAAACATCATTTGAGTGAACAACCGTCACTTCCATACCTAATTTAATTAAGCCGTTAGCAGCCTCTAGTCCAAGCAATCCGCCACCAATCACGACAGCCTTTTGTTTCTGTTTACTGTATTGAATCATTTGATTCACATCACGAATATCACGAAAAGTCACCAGGCCTGGTAAGTCATTACCAGGCACAGGCAATATAAATGGGGACGAACCGGTAGCTATGACTAATTTGTCATATTGATATGTAGCACCTAAATCAGTTTTAACGGTTTTATTTAAGGAGTCTATTTCGTGGATTTCAGTGCCGGCATGAAGGTGAATATCACGTTGTTTAAACCAATCATGATTATGAGTCATAATGTCAGGAATGGTTTTTTCACCAGCTAATACAGGAGAAAGCATAATACGGTTATAACCGCCATTAGGCTCTTTATTGAATACACGAATATCATAGAGATTGGGAGATTTGGCGAGAATACGTTCAATTAAACGCGCGCCTACCATTCCAGAACCAATGACAATCAGCTTAAGCTTCATGGCAATCCTTTTATCAAGGCCCGGAATGAAAAATTGCCGGGCACAGTTTAAAAAACAGTGCGATCCGACAACAGATCAAATACTAATATTTAAGATTTCTAAACATTAAGTTAACCAATATTTATTTTCAACATAAAATCAATGAGTTAAAGAAAAACCAGATCATTAATCATGCTTTTAAAGTCAGCAAATAAATAATATGTGTTTTATTTTGGTGCATGAAACAATTTTTTAGGACGAATTATCCCAAAACTAATCGACCTTAATAAGCCACTATTGAGACTTATAAATGACTTGCATAGCCATTAAGAATGACTCTATTCAAGTCTCCTAAAGCAGCATCTAATTGATTAGTGACTTCAACAAAGTCATCTAAAACCTTGTCTTTTTCTTTTAATTCACTTATCGATAAAGAGTTACTTGATTCCATAATGACTATCGCTTCTTGCACCAAGCTATGCTGTTTAACATGTAAATCAGCTACTTTAATGTATTCTGGTAAACGCTCTATTGAAGGTTCCGACCGAACAATCTTATTTAAACCTACCCCTACCGCACACTTTCTTGGATCGATGGCTGTTTCCATATCAAGCGTTGTTTCAATACCATTCAGGTAAGTCTGAGCACTGGTTCGCCAAATTCTCATTTGCTGCCTAACATTAGATAAATTAACACCAAAAATTTCTTCTGAATCTTGTATTAATTGTTCCGTTTTGAACTCATCAATTACGAATTTACTTGTTTCTTCGTTTAAAAGATTAGCTTGTGCTTTTAAAGACATTGCTGCTGCAGAAGACTCCTCAACCAAAGCGGCGTTACTTTGGATATTTTCATCCAAACTATTTATAGCTTGAGCTATTTCCCCTACCGCATGTTGCTGTTGATTAATAGAGCCCAATACAGTGTCCATTGCAACACCAATACTTTGCACCCTTTCGTCCACCATTTCAAAAGCTTGCTTTGTCTCTGTCACTTTTGAAACACCTTCATTAACCTTTACGACAGAAGTATCTATCAGCGTTTTAATATCTCGAGCGGCGTCTGCCGATTTTTGAGCTAAAGAGCGTACCTCACCAGCAACAACAGCAAAACCTCGACCATGCTCACCAGCTCTAGCAGCTTCTACCGCAGCATTTAACGCTAATAGATTTGTCTGAAAAGCGATACTATCAATTATCGAAATAATGTTAGCGATTTGCTCAGAAGTACTTTGAATTTCTTGTATTGAGCTTACGGTTGCTTCAAGAGAAACTTTTGCCTGTTTGTTTTGGTTAACCGTTTGGGTTGTGACTTCATTTACCTTACTTAATTCCACAGAGTTTTGGTTTTGTAAATCACTCATGTTCTGCATAGAGGCATTTATTTGCTCAAGTGCAGCTGCGGCTTGTTGAGTTCGGTCAGATAGATCCATAGATGCTTTAGAAGATTCATCAGAAGCAGTACCAACGGTTTCAGCGGCACGCTTGATATGTAAAACAATGGAGCTTAAATTATCAAGCGATACATTGGTCGCCCCTTTCATTGCAGCCAAAGAGCCTTGCAGATTTTTATCCACTCGCCCACGCATATCTCCAACGGCTAGCTTAGTCATAACAAAGACCATATTCTGAATAATGCCATTCAACTCAGACAACAAAGAGTTAATACGATTAGAAGTATCCAGGTAAAAACCTGATAAGCCATCAGTTTCGACATGTAAAGCAGTATGGCCCAAAGAGGCCATTTCTAAAGTAGATTTAAGTTCATTTTCAATTTTTCTTTGCTGGGTTAAATCCAGCCATTCAACGACAGAACCGATTAGCCTGCCTTCTTTATCATTAACCAAAACAATTGACAACTTTATAGTGAAACCTGCCATTTCTACTTCAGTCACTTGTTCAGTATTTAACCTCGAAAAAACTGGAATATTAAAGAGTTTATTTAAAATTTCACCCTCTAATTTATTAGCGTCAAAGGCCTTTGAGATACATTTAAATTTGGCTTCATTTAACGAAAAAAAGCGCTTTAGATTGTTGTTTATATAAATGATTTCACCACGATTTCCAACCATCATCATATTGGTTGAAGCACTGTCTATTGCTGATTTCAAACGTAAACTAACTTTAAGCTTATCCTGAGCATCATCGTACATTGCACCTAATTGAATCTGCATCATTTTGACAGAGGCAATTAACTTACTTAAAGAGTGCTTACCATAGAAGTTAACCTGTCCGCTGAAGTCTCCCTCTCGCATTCTATCAATGACCTGCTTAGCCTTACTTAATCGTGCAAATACATATTGTTTTCCAGCAATGGAATAACCTATAAACAATAGCGTTATTAATACTGAAATTTCTAAAGGTACATCTATAATCTTTGCATTTACGGCTATTAAGAGTATCCCCAAAATAGCAATCATACTAATCATCAAATTAATTGGATGAAAGTGGTTAAAAATGCATAAACGATCAAACCCATCGATTACATACCCTTTGTCTATATTCTTACGGCCTTTACTAATTTCTTTATAAAGTAATGAAGCAGAATCTTTAACGTCATCACTGACTTCGGTTCTAACCGATTGATAAGCCACTACTTTTCCAGCTTCAATAACAGGAGTAACATTAGCTTGCACCCAGTAATAACTACCATCTTTACAACGATTTTTTTACAATTTGAACCCATGGCATACCTAACTTAAGTGTTTTCCACATATCTGAAAATACAGCTTTAGGAACATCAGGATGACGCAATATATTATGAGGTTGTCCCAACAACTCAGACTCTTCATAACCGCTCGCAATAACAAACGCCTCATTAACCTCTAAGATAGTGCCGTTCAAATCTGTCTTTGAAACGATTGTGCCTAATTTTGTGATATCTACTTCTTTTTCTTGCATAATATTCACCAGCAATATTCACAGTTTAAAAAACAAAAAAACGCCAAACCTTAAAAAAAAGATTTGACGTCATTGTCAGCTGTAAACAGATTAATTTTAAATTGATATTTGAACACTTGATGTTGATTTATCATGATAAGACACATCAAAACAAGCAACAAATTGTGTACCATCATTAAGAGTTATCATTTTTGATAGCGTCAAACATAGCTCAATATCAATTAAAGAGCGATAAGGTTTTGAAATATAAACCTGCTTTTGATTTTGCGTCGCTTTCACAAAATATCGACGATTTTTCCAACACAGCCCCTTACCTTTTTTTAAAACATTCTCACTCCTCGTCGAATGATCATGTTCTTCTAATTCGTATTCTTCACTAATTTGAAAACCTTTGAGGTCCAAAATATAAAAACGCTTTACAAACGATAGTTGAGATATGCAGAGCATTTCTTCTTCTAACTGCAAAGCAGAATTTAGGCCATTTAGGCTTTCAAAAAGAGGTTCATAACCACTTCTTTGTATCTTTTCTACAAACTTCCGTTCTTTTTGATATTCGGCATAAGCATCAGTAACTTCTGAAACTAGGTGCTCACCAGTAGAATAAAAAAACCCTTGCTCTGGTTTTGCAAAATAGAATCCTTGAACTAAATCAACACCAACGTCCATTGCCAATAGAGCTTGCTCTTTAGTCTCAACACCTTCAAGTAAAGCAATACTGCCTGATTGTTGAATTAAACGCGTTAAATTTCTTAAAATACTTTGACTTCTTATACTTTTGGTTGCTTCCAAAAGAACTTGTCTATCAAGCTTTACAATGTCAGGCTGTGCCTTCCAAATCCTATCTACATTAGAATGCCCTGCACCAAAATCATCTAAAGCAATCAAGCAACCACTTTTCCTAATAGTTTGGATTAAGTTTTGAAATAGCACATCATCCTGTATTTCACTCTCGACCACCTCAACGACTAATTCATAACCATTAATACCTAAATCATCAAGAATATCTGCAATGGATAAATCATCCACGCTATCTAAATGTTGGAAATCTAAGTTTAAAAACATCCAATTTTTATCTCTACTCTTACTCTTCCAGTTTTTAAGATGTATTCTATTAAGGCTTTGGGTATATTCGCTTCGACTAAAAGTGCTTGGTGTACTCAAACACTCTACTACTGAGATCGGCGCTGAATTAGAAACATCCTTGCCTCTAACCAGCACCTCTGCACCAATACAAGCTTGATTAGAAAAGCTATAAATCGGTTGGAATACTGAATAAAGTTCTTTGTTATCAACTTGCAGAGTAAACATCATTCTCAACTTATTAGTTTATAAAAACGAAAAAGCCTCAAATAGAGGCTCAACTAAAATACTAGGCTAGTGTTCTACTTTTCTTTGTTTTTCATAAAGGAAACGTAACACTTCAGAACGATAATGATTGTAAGTAGGATCGTCAGCTAATGCTAACCTATCCCTAGGTTGTGGCAAATCAACCTTCAATATTTCACCAATGGTAGCATTAGGTCCATTAGTCATCATGACAATTCTATCCGACAATAACACGGCTTCATCGACGTCATGAGTAATCATAATGACTGTGTTATTTAACTCTTTCTGAATCTCCATTAATGAGTCCTGAAGGTGTGCTCGAGTCAATGCATCCAATGCTCCAAAAGGCTCATCCATCAACATAACTTCGGGCTGCATTGCTAAGGCTCTGGCTATTCCAACACGCTGCTTCATCCCTCCAGAAATCTCATCTGGTCTTTTGTGCATAGCGTGATCCATGTGAACCAACTTCAAGTTGTACTCAATCCACTCTTTTTTCTCAGCAGAACTTTTTGTCTTCTTAAAAACCTGGTCAACAGCAAGTTCAACGTTTTCATAAGCGGTTAACCAAGGAAGTAAAGAGTGGTTTTGAAAAACAACAGCACGTTCTGGACCTGGTGCATTCACTTCTCGACCATCTAATAAAACACCTCCTTCAGTTGCGCCATATAAACCGGCAACAATATTTAAAACCGTTGATTTACCACAACCAGAGTGCCCGATTAGAGAGATAAACTCGCCTTGGTCAATCTTTAAATTGATATCTCTAAGCGCTCTAAAAGGGCCTTTGGGCGTCGGGAATTCAATCCCTACGTTGGTTAATTCTAAATGTACTTCTGACATATATTTCTCCTTACCTTATCGAATGTCCGATGACTTATCCCATGAAACCGCTTTTTGAATAATCAACATTCCGCGATCCAAGAAGAAACCAACAATACCGATTACAATAACTGCAACCATGATTCGACCTAAAGAGTCAGAACTACCATTTTGGAATTCATCCCAAACAAACTTACCTAATCCTGGGTTTTGCGCTAGCATTTCAGCCGCAATTAATACCATCCAAGCAATACCTAGAGAGATACGAAGACCTGTAAACATCATTGGAATTGAACACGGAAGTACAATTTTACGTACGTGTGTCCACCAACTTAGGCTTAATACCTGACTTACGTTTTTCAAATCTTGAGTAACCGTAGCAACACCTGCCGCAGTATTGATAATGGTTGGCCATAAACAACACAGTAATACAGTAAACATTGAGTTTAAAAATGCTTTATCAAAAGCAGGATCATCAGTGACATATACCGCTGAAACAACCATGGTTACCAATGGTAGCCAAGCTAAAGGCGATACAGGTTTAAAAATCTGGATTAATGGGTTTACTGCTGAATAGGCATTACTGCTCAAACCAATAATAATTCCGATAGGAACCGCAATAATCGATGCAAGAATAAAACCACTCATTACTGTGACTAAACTACGCCAAATTTGTTCGAAAAAAGTAGGCGGACCGGTATACTCACGAACTTTAATGGTTGCTTCTGGGTTTTTTTCTAACTTACGTGCATTACGTTCTTCTTGTCGCTGATAGAACTTTTCTTCTTTTACAGCTTCTGCCGTAGCTTCTTCTTGTAGAGATACAAATTGATCATAAGTTTGAACAGGCCCAGGAAATTGACCTAATGATGTATTAATATTTGATGCAGCACCCTGCCACAACATTAAAAAAACTAATAAACCGGCAATTGGTAAGCCAACCATCTTAACAATAGTATTTATCTGACCTTTTCGATCTTCACCTATTGCCAATTTATAAAAAGGCTCTACAAGAGCCCACTTTAAAGGATTCATAAAATCACCTTTGATGTATTACAAATAAAACAGCCCCTTAGAAAAATAAGGGGGCTGACAAGTCTAACGAATTAAAGTTGCTTAGAACCTTTTAAACCGATTTTCATGCTATCGATATAATCGTTAGGTTTAGAACCATCGTATGGAATTCCATCCATGAAGTCGTCTTGAACACCACGGAAACCGTCTGATTCAAATACACCAGCGAAGTCAGTTTTCTTGAACGTTCCGTCAGAAATCAACTCTTCAACTGCTTGCTTATAAATATCTGGACGATAGACTTTTTTCGCCATATCTTTGTACCAAGAATCAGCCTTTTGCTCTGAAATCTGTCCCCAACGACGCATCTGTGTCATGTACCAGATTGCATCTGAGTAGTACGGGTAAGTTGCGTTATAACGGAAGAATACGTTGAAATCAGGCTCTGAACGTTTATCACCTTTTTCATATTCAAAAGTACCTGTCATTGAGTTAGCAATAACTTTATAGTCAGCACCAACATAGTTAGGTTTTGATAAGATTTTTACAGCAGCAGGACGGTTTTTGTTGTTTTCAGCATCTAACCAATGCGCTGCACGAATCATCGCTTTTACAACACGAATCGTTGTATTTGGATATTTTTCGTAGAAGTCTTCACGAAGACCAAATACTTTTTCTGGGTTATTTTTCTGAATTGAGTTATCAGAGATAACCGGTACACCAATACCTTTAAAAACAGCCTGCTGGTTCCATGGTTCACCTACACAGTAACCTTCAATTGTACCTGCTTCCATTGTTGCAGGCATTTGTGGTGGTGGCGTTACAGAAAGTAGAACATCTGCATCTAAAGTACCTGAACTATCACCTTTATGTGGTGCGTAGTAACCTGGATTTAATCCACCCGCTGCTAGCCAATAACGAAGCTCATAATTATGTGTTGATACCGGGAATACCATTCCCATTTTGAAAGGCTTACCCGCATCCTTGTAAGACTCAACAACCGGTTTTAGCGCCGCTGCACTGATTGGGTGCTTAGGCTTACCAGCTTCCATTTCAACATGCGGCTTCATCGCCTCCCATGTTTTATTTGAAACCGTAATCGCGTTACCGTTTAAATCCATTGAGATTGGCGTGATAACCGGCGCTTTTGTACCGTACCCAATCGTTGCTGCAATAGGTTGACCAGCTAACATGTGAGCACCGTCTAACTGGCCATCAATTACGCGGTCAAGTAAAACTTTCCAGTTAGCTTGCGCTTCAAGCTGAACATACAACCCTTCATCTTCAAAATAACCATTCTCATAAGCAATAGCTAGTGGCGCCATATCTGTTAACTTAATAAAACCAAATTTCAAATCTTCTTTTTCAGGATTACCTAACGCATAGGCTCCAGCTGAATAAGCAAGCGATCCCATTGCAACCGAGACAGCTAAAGCAGTTGTTTTTAAAAACGTTCTTCTTCCAGTATTGATAGACAT
>JGI11705J14877_10001146_pt1 | contig 15392 bp, 12 predicted proteins | sample Etolaghawater15m_FD_14877 | JGI IMG/M metagenome (IMG submission 14877) | reverse complement strand
TCGGGCATCAACCCGGAAAAAAACCTGGTGGAAATTGTGGAACTGCCCAATCACCCTTGGTTTGTGGGTGTGCAGTTTCATCCGGAATTGAAAAGTACCGTATACACGCCGCATCCGTTGTTTGTGAAATTTGTGGGTGAAGCACTGAAATATGCGCAGCAGAAGGTGGCTGCGAAGAGTGGTGAAGGGAGCTGGGATAGGAGCGGGGATGGGTCCGATCTGCATTCAGAAGAGAATATCGGCCGATGATTGTACGATTGCAGCAGCTGAATCCAACGATCGGCGACCTCGAAGGAAATGGTAAGCGCATCGAATTGGCACTGCAGCAAGCGGCCCGCGACAAAGTAGATCTCCTCGTCCTTCCGGAGCTGGCCGTAACCGGATACCCCCCGCAAGACCTGCTTGAATCGGCATCCTTCCGCGAGCAGTGTTACGCCATGACCGACCGATTGGTGAAAGCCACGGGCACATTGGGGTCAGGAACGTCATCCACGAATGCCGCCCATACCAGCCATCCCACCGCCCTGCTGTTCGGCAACATAACCCGCCACGATGGTCCCGGCCGACCCATCTACAACTCCGCCATTCTCGCACAACAAGGCAAAATCCTGGGCATCACGCACAAAACCCTGCTTCCCACCTACGACATTTTCGACGATCTCCGCTATTTTGAACCCAACACCACGTTCGCCTGCCTCACCTTCAACGGCTGGTCCCTCGGCGTCACCATTTGCGAAGATATCTGGATCAACGAGAACGAAATCCAGTACCACACCTACGCCATCGACCCTGTTACCGAACTTCTCCGCAAGGGCGCCGACCTCATCCTCAACATCTCCGCGTCCCCCTTCACTAAAACCAAACACGAAAGCCGCTTTCGCATGCTCCAGGCTCACGCTGAACGATGTGGCGTGCCTGTTCTCTACTGCAATCAAACCGGTACCCAAACCGATATCGTGTACGACGGCGACTCCATGGCATTCAACGGAGACGGCAGGCTCATTGCTGGGGCTTCCTCATTTTGCGAAGATTTTATCGATCTCGGGGTGATGCGGGACGCCACCGGGCAGGGCTGCGAACTTACGGGCATGCGGGGTGAGGACATGCGAGGTGAGGCTTCCCTCCAAACCTCACACCATGGATCCACCTATCCCGCAACCAATCATTCCGTATCCAACCATCCTGTAACCAACCATCCTCTATCCAATCATCCCGCAACTACTTATCCCGACCCGCAGGAGCGACTTTGCAAAGCGATCTGCAGCGGAATCCGTGATTATTTTCAGAAAACCGGTGCTGGAAAAGGGGCTGTTCTGGGATTGAGCGGGGGGATCGACTCCGCGCTCGTTGCGGTTCTTGCAGCGGAAGCACTTGGAAGCGATCGCGTGACTGGGCTGCTGATGCCGTCGGAGTTTTCGTCCGAGGGAAGTATTCTGGACGCCGAAGAGCTGGCCCTTCGGTTGGGAATCCAAACGTATCAACTACCGATTGGTGACCTCTATCAAACCGCACTTCAAGCCCTGGCACCAGTGTTTGGCGACCTGCCTTTTAACACCGCCGAGGAGAATCTGCAGAGCCGAATTCGGGGTTCGTTACTTATGGCCTACGCCAACAAACACGGTGATCTGCTGCTGGCAACCGGGAACAAGTCGGAGTATGCGGTAGGGTATTCCACGCTTTATGGGGATATGAACGGAGCCCTTGCACCGATCGGTGATCTGTGGAAAACCGAGGTATATGCGCTCAGCCGATGGTTCAACGAGAAGTACTTCGGACGAGAGGTGATTCCTGTGGCCACGATCGAAAAAGCGCCCAGTGCCGAGCTGCGACCGGATCAAAAAGACAGCGACTCCCTACCACCGTACGATCAGCTGGATGCCATCCTGAAACTGGCGATTGAAGATCAACTTGGAGAGGCACAGATCGCAAAGGCGGGAGTGGCACCGGCCGATGTAGTTCATCGCATTCTGCAAATGGTAGACCGAAACGAATTCAAGAGATTTCAAGCGGCTCCGATCCTGAAGATGTCCGTGAAGGCGTTTGGCACGGGCCGCCGTCGTCCGATTGTTCAGGGGTGGTCCGGATCGTAGCGCGGGTGCATCCCATTCTAAACATTGCGCGATTCTTCGTATATTGAAAATTACCCGATTTTGTTGCACATCAACCCGAAAAACTATGATTTGCATGGTTCGAATGATCCCACGTAATACACCATTCTCACGAAACGTATCCATCCATCCAGTCTTATTCGCGATCTTCTTGTTCACGTTCTCGCCGTTCACTTCTCCTTGGACAAGTCCGGATGCAAGTTTGTTGTATGCCCAGGATCAGGACGCNGGNAGCCAAGATGGCGGCAACCAGGACGCCGGCAGCCAAAACGCCGACAATCTGGATACAGGCAGCCAAGACGCCAACACCCAGGACGCCAAGTTGAATGATGCCCCTCCGGCTTTGCAGCAGCTGCTCCCGTATGGAAGCCCGTTTGATGAGAACCGGGAAACGTTCGAAAAGGATGAGCCAAGGCCCTCATCAACCTTACCGAATGACCTGCTGACGCGTATTTCGGCGGTGTATAAGCAACATGTTCTGGCGGTGGATGCACAAATTCAGGGGCGGCTTGTGGAGGCGGAAAACCATATCATTGAGTCGTTCAACGACATCCAGGAGATGCTGGACGACTATCCCGAGGTTCGGAATGAGGAGCGTTTTGTGGCACTGTATCGTGTGGTGATGGCAGAATACCGGGCTTTTTATGCGATTAGTGAGCCCGTGGAGGAGACCGAGGGTGAGGTGTTTGAGATTCTCGACGAGCTGGCGGTAGAATCGGATGACTGGATGGTGGAGGGATTTTCGCTTCCGGATGGATTGTCTTTTGCAAGGACAGAGGTGCCGCTGGTGCAGAATCGTCATGTAAGCCGGCATCTAATGTACTATACGATGCGCCGCCCGGAGGTGATGGAGAAGTGGTTGCAGCGTTCGGAGCGGTATTTTCCGATGATGCGAGAGATCTTTGAGGAGGAGGGGGCGCCACTGGAATTGATCCATTTGTCGATGATAGAGAGTGGGTTGGTTTCGACGGCGCGGAGCTGGGCTTCGGCGGTGGGGATGTGGCAGTTTATCCGGGCTACCGGGTCGGCGTACGGCCTGGAGGTGAACTGGTGGGTGGATGAGCGCAGGGATCCGGTGAAAGCGACACGGGCAGCGGCAAGGCATTTGAATGATCTGTATGATATTTGGGGGGATTGGCATTTGGCAATTGCAAACTATAACATCAGCCCGAGGGGGTTGCGCCGCGCAATTCGCGCAGGCGGAGGGGTGGAAGATTACTGGACGGCATTTCCCTACTTGCCGCGGGAAACACGAGGGTATGTGCCGGGTTTTATCGCAGCCACGACAATTGCCATGAATCCGGAGGAGTTTGGGTTTCAGCGAAATTATGGCGGGGAACGGTTCCGGTATGAAGTAGTTGAGGTGGACGGGTTGATGCCGCTCGACAAGCTCGCGGAGGCCGCTGGAATCGGGATTGAGGAACTAAAACAGTACAATCCGGAGCTTCTCCGATGGGCAACACCGCCCGGAGATTCCTATCCGCTGAAACTGCCGGTGGAAGTGAAAGAAACGTTCCTGGCGGCGTATGATCAGATTCCGCGGGAGGAACGGGCATCGGAGATCGCCATGCATATTGTGAAGGGAGGGGAGACGCTCGGGGCAATTGCCCGCCGGTATGGCACTTCGGTGCGGTCACTGTATGAAACCAATGAAAATTTGTCGAGTCTAATCTACCCAGGCCAGCGGATTGTAGTGCCGATTGCACCCGGATCGATGGAAACCCTCACGGCCGATCGTCCTTCAAACGCGCCGGGTCGCACCTCCTCTAGTTCATCCTCTTCCTCCCGTTCGAGAGTTCAAGCGCCGGCAAATAGTACCGCTGTGAGTTACACGATTAAGAGTGGCGATACCATTGGCCATATTGCCGAGTGGTATGATGTGAGGGCCTGGCAGATCCGATCGTGGAACGGGATTGGAAACACGATTCGAGTGGGACAGACGTTAACGCTGTACGTTCCGCAGTCTGCGAGTGGGTATTTCCGTCAGATTGACCAGTTGTCGTTTGCGGAGAAGCAAGGGTTGGAGCAGCGACAGAAAAATGGCGAGTCGGTGTATTCGGTGCGATTGCGGGAGACGTCGGATGGAGGGTCTTCGGGGTCGGCTGGATCGGGACGTTTTGTAGAGTATACGGTCCGGCGTAACGAAACCCTGGGCGGCATTGCCCGAAAACATGGTGTCACGGTACGTGATATCCAGCAGGCCAATAACATGAGCAATACACGGATCTATGCGGGGCAATCCCTGCAGATCCCGGTTCGTTAATTCTTTGAAATTCTAATCTGTAGAGATTGTATGTCAAAACCCCTAAAAACCGGTCTTTTTGCGCTCCTTGTGGGGATGGCTGTGCTTTTTTCGGGGTTTTTGAAACAGGAAGACATCTATTTTCAGATCCGCAAGAACCTGTCTATTTTTTCGGAACTCTACAAAGAGGTTTCGATTTTGTATATCGATGAAATTCCACCGGCAGAGCTGATCGAGGCGGGCATCGATGCGATGCTTGAGAAGCTGGATCCCTATAGCGTTTTCATCGCAGAGGGGGAGCAGTCGCGAATGGAGATTATGTCCTCCGGGTCGTTCGGCGGGATTGGTTTGGATGCAGGGTTTCGGGGAGAGGAACTGGTGGTCATCGCTCCGCTTGAGGGCTACCCTGCAGAGAGGGCAGGTGTACGACCAGGCGATATCGTTGTAGCAGTGGACGGGATTTCTGCGGAGGATCTCACGGTGGAAGAGTTTCAGAATGTGATGTTGGGTGATATCGGGTCAATTCTGGAGCTGGTTCTGTACCGGCCGGCGATAGGCAAGGAGATCCGGTTTGAGCTTACACGCGAGAAGATCGAGGCCAAAAATGTAACCTATACCGGCCGGCTCGGGCCAAACGAAGAGATCCTTTACATCCAGCTTGCACAGTTTGGGCAGCAGTCTGCAGAGGAGATCCGCTCGGCGATTTTGGGAGGTGACGATGGCGATACAGTACTTCCCGAACCACAAGGATTGATTCTGGATCTTCGGAACAACCCCGGGGGGCTACTCAATGAAGCAGTCGAAATTGTGGATAAATTCATTGAACCGGGAGTGACGGTGGTAGAGACGCTCGGCCGAAATCCATCACAAAACAACATCTACCCAACAAGGGAGCCGGTGATGTTTGAAGATTTGCCCATTGTGATTCTGATCAATGAGGGAAGTGCCAGTGCTTCGGAAATTGTATCCGGTGCGCTGCAGGATCTGGATCGGGCTGTCATACTGGGCAGAACCAGTTTTGGTAAAGGGCTTGTGCAAACCATCCGGCCGCTACCCTATAACACCTCTCTCAAGCTTACGGTATCGGAGTACACCATTCCTAGTGGCCGGCGCATTCAGGCGATTCGGTATGGGGATGAGAGGAATACAGGCGCTGACGTGGATACAAGTGCTGACACGGATACAGGCGCTGATGTGAATACAGGCACTAGCACTGGCACAGATACAGGAGAAGGGGCTGGCACTGGTGCATACTCCGAATCACGACTAGCTGCACGCGCCTTTAAAACCAAGAACGGCCGAACCGTATACGATGGAAATGGCATCAAACCAGATGTGGAGATGCCGGAGGAGAACACCTCCCAGGTGGAAACCGCACTGCTGCAAGACAATCATTTTTTCTTTTTTGTGAATCGTGTGCTTGCTGAAACGGAGGCGCTACAAGCAAGTGACAGTCCGGAAGAAAAATCCGAACTATCTGCAGAATCCCTCCCCGAAGTAGATGAGGAGCTTTTCGTACGGTTTTTGGAGTATTTGGAGGCGGTAAATTTCGATTTTCGCACACCGGCAGATGAAGCAATTGCCGAGCTGAAGAACCGTTCGGAGTATTTTTCGGACGAAGCGGAACTGGAGCGCCAGGTGAACCAGCTGATAGAGCTTTCCGAGAACTACAAACGTGCGGAACTGCGAAACAGCCGTGCGTTTATCGTTCGCCACATTGAACGCCAGCTGGTCTCCCAAAGCCGTGGACGAAGCGCCGAACAGCAGTTTTTGCTCGAAAACGATCTTTGGATTGACACGGCCCTGGAGATGATTCGTAACCGGGATAACTACCGATCCATCCTCACGCCGTAACATTTGCATAAGCCACACTCCCCCTCTTTAAACGAGTATTCTCCATGAAAGCAGATCTTCACACACACACCACAGCATCGGACGGACGAGAGAATCCGGAGCGACTGGTCGATCTGGCACTGGAGAAAGGTCTAACAAGCCTTGCAATCACCGACCACGACACGCTCGACGGGTACCAAAAAGCTAAACCCCGGGCTGATGAACGCGGAATCCATCTCATTACCGGTATCGAAAACACCGTTCTCTGGCGTGGTAAAGAGGTACATCTGCTCGCCTACTTTTTTGATGCAAATCACCCCGAAGTGCTACAGTTTGTGGCCAGGCAAAAGCGTGCACGTCGCCTGCGCATGGAAAAAATCGTTGCAAAACTCCAAGCCCAGGGCCTGGACATCACAATGGACGAAGTACTTGCAGAAGCCTACAAGGGAAATGTAGGCCGACCCCACGCGGCAGCGGTACTCATCCAAAAACGGGTTGTTGCAACCATACCCGAAGCCTTTGTTCGGTATCTAGACCAGCAAAAACTTCAAATTCAGACCGAATACGCATCCCTGGAGGAGGCCATTCACGTTTTCCACCGTGCCGGAGGTGTTCTCTCCCTGGCCCATCCCGGCCGCATGTTCAAAGTTCCCGAGCTCCTCGACCTGCTCGAGCACGATTTCGACGCCATCGAGTGCATCCATCCTAGCCATCCCTACCACATACAAAAACGAATGAAAACCCTGGCTATGCGGTTTCAGAAACTGCTTACGGGCGGTAGCGATTTCCACAAGAACGACGAAAACGGCTTTCATCCATTCTTTGGAATCGTAACGCTAAGCGAGGATCATGTATCCCAGCTGCAGGCTCGCAGTTTCGAATGGAAAAGTAAGGCAAGCGCCATGGAGGGGAGTCGGGTTGATGGAACTCGTCCCTCACCCCTGGCAAGCAAGGTGGGTAAAGCAGGTGAAGTCCATCGGTTCCCAAGGCCTGCAGGCGCAACCGCATCAACCCGATAAAAAATTCAAATGGATGTTATTTTGATGGACGCCCTACATACCGGGAACACTCAACTTAGAGCGAATGCCAAGGTTGCGAACACTTAACTTAATGCGAATACCAAGATTGTCGCGAATAACATAATGTCACTGCCATGAACGACCAGAATATGTCCTCCTCCAAACCTGTTATTGCAATTGTTGCGGCAAAGTGGAACTCGATTGTGACGGACGAGATGGTGCAGGGTGCAAAGAAAGCACTCGCTGCGCGCGGGTATGGGGAGGATCAGGTGCCGGTGTATCGTTGTCCAGGGGCGTTTGAACTTCCGCTGGCTGCTCAGTGGGCGCTCGAACAGGGGAAGGCGGATGCGGTTGTGGCGATTGGTGCCGTGATTCGCGGGGGTACACCTCATTTTGAGTATGTGTGTGATGCGGTTACGCGTGGGATTGCGGACCTGAATCTGCGATTTGGGAAGCCGGTGGCTTTTGGGGTGCTGACGACGGATGATGTGCGCCAGGCGAGGGAGCGGGCCGGGCAGGATAAGGGGAACAAGGGGGCGGAGGCAGCGATTGCGGTGCTGGAGATGCTGGAGTTGCGTGGGGAGATTCGGGGTGCGGGTGCATGAGTTGGGGAGATGCTGAGGTTAGGTGGCAAGATGCTGGGGCAGATGAATGGGTCAGATGAGCGGGGTCAGATGAGCGGGAATGATAACAGAAGATGAGGGTTGAAAATCGGCAAGAATTACTCTAATATAGGGTGCTATAATTGAATTCTATGAAAGAATACTCCCTGACCAGTAAAAATCATTCGGAAGAGGATAAATTGCTCCAGAAGCAGCTGTCTGAGTCGGGAGAGATGCCCTGCCACATCGCCATTATTATGGATGGGAACGGGAGATGGGCACGCACCAAAGGGAATGTTCGATTGCACGGGCACAAAGCGGGGGTGGAGTCGGTTCGGGATATTACCGAAGCTTGCACGCAGATGGGGGTTCGGCATCTCACGCTGTATGCGTTTTCAACGGAAAACTGGCGCCGTCCGTCAGCGGAGGTGAGCGGGTTGATGAACATTCTGGTGGATGCGCTTCGCGATGAGGCGGAAACGCTGCACAAAAACGATATTCAATTTGTAACCATCGGCCAGATCGACCGGCTTCCGGATCATTGCCAGACCAAGATCGCCGAGGTGAAGGAGCTTACGAAAGAGAACAGCCGGTTGCAGCTTTGTTTGGCGCTGAGTTATTCGGGGCGATGGGATATCACGGAGGCAGTGAAAAAAATTGCGGTGGAAGTGAAGGAGGGAAGGTTGCAACCGGAGGAGATCAATGATCAATTGATTGGCGCGCATCTCTCGACGGCGGATGTTCCGGATCCCGACTTGATTATTCGAACCAGCGGGGAGTATCGCATCAGTAATTTCCTGTTATGGCAGCTTGCATACTCGGAATTGTATATCACAAAAACGTATTGGCCGGATTTTCGTCGACGAGAATTGTACAAGGCAATAAAATCGTTCCAGGAACGTGAACGCAGGTATGGCGACGTCAAAAACGGGCGGCTGATTCGGCAGGCTCCCGCGATTATCAAATCGCTACTTTCCGATTAATGCTGTTCTGAATCATGCTATCTGAATCATGCAATGCAATGGAATCTGACCTACGCTATCCGAGTAATGCCATCCGAGTAATGCCATCTGAATTATGCTATCCAAACCCGAATTAACTATCCGATCGAAACGTAGTAAGAAGGATCAAGTGAATTTAAAATCGACTTTCTTTTGTTTTTTGGCCCTTGTTCTTTTGCAATCTGTCTCCGGATTCGAAGTTGGGTACGCACAGGAGCAGAGAACGTTCACTCCTGAAGATCCCAGCAAAATCCTGCCTCAGGAGCTTGAGATTCAGGAGATTCGGGTGGAGGGCCTGATCACCGCGCGGGAAACGTATGTGACGTCGATCAGTGGGCTACAGGTTGGTACCAGAGTGAGCATCCCGGGAGAGCAGATTTCGGAGGCGATCCGCAAACTTTATCAAACCGGACTTTTTTCCGATGTACAGATTCGGCACGAACGGGTAGCAGGGGGTGTGGCCGTAACCATTATTGTGGAGGAACAGCCACGTCTTCAGGAGTATGAATTGCGGGGAGGAAAGCGATCGCAGCGCAATGAGATTCGAGATGAACTGAATCTGTTAAGCGGTTATTCTGTAACGAAATCGATGACGGAGCAGGCGGTTCGCACGATCCGGCGTTACTTTCGGGGTGAGGGGTACTGGGGAACCACCGTGGAGGTACGGCAGGAGGTAACGGACGAAGAGCGATCGCGGGTAAAACTGATTTTCGATATCGATCCGGGCGAGCAGCACAAAGTTCGCAAGTTTCTGTTCGAAGGCAACGATACGTTCAGTGATCGCACGTTGCGAAAGGCATTCGAGACCATCAAGGAGGATCGTTGGTGGAAGATTTTTAAAAAGCANGTCTATATAAAAGAGGACTTTGAGGAGGGCAAGGCAAATCTGCTATCGTTTTATCGCGACAGGGGTTTTAGGGACGCACGGATTGTAGCTGATTCCGTGTATGTCGATCGTTGGAAAGGGGATGAAGACGCTGTGTACTTTGCATTTACCCTGCAGGAGGGCCCTCAGTACAAGGTTCGGAACATCATCTGGGATGGAAANACGGTGTACACGGATGANCAGCTCACAGANGCACTGGGTTTTGAGAAGGGGGATGTATTTAACGAAACGAAGTTTAGTCAAAACCTCAGTTACAACGGAGAAGATACCGACATCAACAGCTTGTATCAGAACATCGGATATCTGTTTTTCAATGTGTTTGAGCAGATTACCATTGTGAATGGAGATTCACTGGATCTTTCGTTCGAGATCTTCGAAGATGAAATTGCGACCATCCGCGCAGTGCGTTTTTCCGGGAATTCTAAGACTCACGATGATGTGGTGCGGCGGAATTTGCGCACCATTCCGGGCCAAACCTATAGCCAGTCGGCAATTATTCGATCGATCCGGGAATTGGCTCAGCTAGGGTATTTCAACCCGGAAGGGATCACGCCGGATATTGTCCCGAACCGGGTAGATCGTACGGTGGACATTGCATACCAGCTTGAAGAATCTCAGGGCTCCGACAATTTTGAGCTTTCGGGCGGGTTTGGCGGCCGGCAGATTGGGGTGATCTTGGCAGCACGTGTGAATTTTAACAACTTTTCGGCACAACGGATTTTTGAACCGGGGGGATGGGACCCGATACCGTCCGGCGACGGTCAGAAGCTCTCGTTGGGCGCTCAGATTACGGGACGGGGGTATCAGAGTTTCAATTTTAGCTTTGTGGAGCCATGGTTTCGTGGTCGCCCCACCTCACTCGGGGTCTCTCTTTCCTACGATTTTATCAACTACAGCAACAGCGGAATTTTTGGGTTTCAGTCGGCCGGTATCTCGAACGGGCAACGAAATGAACTCTTTTCGGCATCTCTTAGCCTTGGACGGCGCCTGAAGTGGCCCGACGATTTCTTCTCTCAGCGGACGATCCTCACCTACAACCTCTTCAATGTGCGCGGATTTGACGAGGTGTTTGAGGACGGTCAGGCGAATATTCTGAGTTTAAAGCAGGTGATCGAGCGAAACTCCACGGATAACCCTATTTCTCCTCGTGCAGGTTCAAAATTCAACGTGTCTGCCGAAGTGGCTCTGCCTATGCCGGGATTTGCCCAGTTTTATAAAATCCAGACGGCGTATCAGCAGCATGCTACCGTTGCGGGAAAACTGGTGCTAAGTTCTACGGCTGAATATGGATACATGGGCTATTTTGGCAAGGACAACCGAAGCAATTTCAAGCGTTACTTTTTGGGTGGAACGCCGCTCCAGCAGCGTCAAAACTTCCTGAACGACAACATCGATCTGAGGGGTTTTCCGGGAGGATTCAATGGGGTGATTTCTCCACTGGATGAAAACCGAAATTTGGTAGGCGGCCGTGTATACAGCAAATACTCTTTTGAAGTGCGGTATCCCGCCGTAAGTTCCGAGCAGATTCAGCTGATTCCCTACCTCTTTTTTGATGCCGGGAATGCATTCAACGATCTAAGCGAGTTTGATCCATTTAATATCAAACGGGCCACTGGACTGGGTGCACGAATCTTCCTTCCTATTCTTGGGTTGGTGGACTTGAGTTACGGGTATCGGTTTGATGGAACACCGGCATCGAATGAAGGGGCAGGATTGAAGGCAGGCGAATGGGAGTTCCTGTTTAATATTGGCGCACCATTCTAATGGGTTGACGGGCCGAAGTGCTGTTCCATCAACCCGAAAAAGAAAACAAATTGATAAACGTTTTGACATTATTCTAATAAAACGAAAGCGATGAAACGAAAGCAAGTGTCCATATTCTTGTATGTTGCGGTGGCAATGTTCGGGCTGTTTGCGATTGGAGTGCCGGGGGAACTGAATGCCCAGAAAATTGGCTATATCGATTCGGATGAGATCATTAAGCTGATGCCGGAGTATAGCGGGATCGAAAAACGGCTGAATTTNCTGACAACGGGGTGGGATGATGAAGTGCGGGAGATGGAGCAGACGATTCAGGAGCTNCAGGANGAGTTTGATGCCCGGGAGATTTTGTTTACCGAAGAGATTCGGAAGGAGCGGCTGGATGAGATTGAGGAGCTGAAGAAGCAGAAAGATCGGTTTGTTGAGGAGAAATTTGGCCCGAACGGGGAGTATTTTACGATTCAGGCGGAGCTATTGGAGCCGATTCAGAGGCAGATTTTTGAGGCACTGAATGCGGTGGCAGAGCGGGGGAATTATGATCTGATTTTTGACCGGAGCGGGGATACGCGGTACCTCTATACAAATCCGGATTGGAATGTTACNGATCGNGTTTTGCGNGANCTTGGAATTGACGAGGAAAACATAAGAAATTGAATAGAAAAGATTTTATCTTCGACAACCTTAAAAATAGAGTATACCATATGAAAAAAGGAATTTTGTTGACCATGTTGCTGACGATGGCATTGTTGCCATTATCGGCGTTTTCGCAGATGAAAATCGGATACATGAATCCGGACTCTGTACTTCGGGATCTGCCGGAGGTTGCTACGATTGAGGCGCAGGTTCAGGGGTACATTGAGGAGCGTGAGCAGGCGTTCCAAGATCGGTATCAGGCGTGGATTGCACTCTTTAGTGAGTATAATGAGCAGACGCAACAAGGATTGCTTACTGAGGAGGAGATAGCTGCAAAAGAGCAGGAACTTGCCGAGGAGGAGCAGGAGCTGACGCTTTTGCAGACGCGGATTCAGAATCAGATTGCGGCACGGCAGAATGAGTTGTTTACGCCGGTGCTGGAGCGACTGGATCGTGGTATCAGGGCAGTTTCCGAGCAGATGGGGCTGGATATGGTGTTGAACCGTCAGACCGGGATGGGGGATCCGATCATCTATTTTGCAGGTGGGCAGAGTGTGGATATCACTGAGTCAGTTTTGAACTATTTGTTGGAAAATAACGAGTAAACTTATCACGAAGGAAGAATTCAATCTAAAACAGGAACAAACATGAATACATTACAAATGAACACATTTCGAATTTTTTCTACGCTTTTGATCGCGCTGAGTTGTGTGATTCTATCGGTGCCACAACTGCAGGCACAGGACATGAAGATTGGATATGTGGATCCAAGGGTGGTTTTGGAAAAGATGCCGGAGATGAAGGCGGTGCAGCAGCGGTTGCAAAATTTTGCGGAGCGCAAGCAGAGCGAACTGTCTGCAAAAGAGCAGGAGCTTCAGCAGGAGTTTTTGGCGTATCAGGAGCGGTCTGCAACCGGTATGATGGATGAGGAAGCGATGGCACGGGAGGAGGAGCGGCTTGGACAGATGGATCTTGAGTTACGTCAGCAGCAGGCTCTGGCACAGCAAGAACTGGATCAGCAGCGCGTTCAGTTGATGTCACCATTGCTCGAGCAGATCCAGGGAGCGATCGACAGCGTGGCCGAGGCTAAGGGGCTGAGTTACGTGTTGAATACCACAACATCTGCCGGAGATGTGATTATTCTCTATGTATCCGAGGAGATGGAGCAGGAGTATAATATCACAGACGCTGTGATGATGGAGTTGGGTATCTAAGATTAGCTGGGTATCTAAGATTGTGAAAGTAGACCGGCTTCACTCGGAACGGCAGGTCTGGTCGGAAGGTTTTTCGCGCGTTATGGGGCTGGATGAAGTAGGGCGGGGGTGTCTTTGCGGGCCGGTTGTTGCAGCTGGGGTGATATTTTCGCCCGGCTATGAACCGCCCGCCGGACTGAGAGACAGCAAGAAGTTGACGAGAGAGAATCGAGAGAGGTTGGCGAAGGAGATTCGGGAGACTTGTCTTTTTTGGTCGGTACAGTGCGTTTCGCATCAGCAGATCGACCGCATCAATATTTTGAGGGCTTCGTTGCTAGCCATGCAACAATGTGTAGATGCAGCGGATCCGGCACCGGATATGCTGTTTATCGATGGAAATCAGCCATTGAATCTGCTAATCCCGCAGCAAACCATGGTGAAAGGGGACGACCGATCTGCAACCATTGCTGCTGCCTCCGTGCTGGCGAAGGTGTTTCGGGATGATTGGATGCAAAAACTTCATAAAGAGTTTCCGCAGTACGGATGGGACAGGAATGTTGGATATCCGACGCGTGAGCACCGCGAAGCTTTGCGGGAGCACGGCCCAACCCCATACCATCGGATGAGTTTTCGGTTGTTGTGATTCGTAAGATGCTGTCTGAAGTCGGCTGTGGATACTGGTGTCGGCTGTAGATACTGGTGTCAGCTGTAGATACTGGTGTCAGCTGTAGATACTGAAGGACCGTTTGTACAGGTCAAAATTGAGACACACGGCGATCATCAGGGAGTTAATGAGAAATGCAGCACCTCCGTAGCTGATGAACGGTAAAGGGATTCCGATGATTGGAATCAGAGACGTTGCGCTTCCGATGTTGATAATGAATTGAATAAAGAGGAGAAAGGTGAACCCAACCATGACTAACTGCGCAAATGGATTTTTGTGGGATCCCACCATATTCAGCAAGGTGATAAACAGCAGGGTAAACAGCAAAATCAACCCGCCTGCTCCCAGGAACCCAAACTCCTCGGCAACCACACAATAGATAAAATCGGTCCACTGTTCGGGTAAAAACCGTAGCTGTGTTTGTGTACCCTCCATGAAGCCTTTACCAGTCAGGCCTCCGGAACCGATGGCTGTTTTGGCTTGTAAAATGTTCCACCCGCTTCCCTGTGGATCCAGAGAGGGGTTAGCAAAAGACTGAATCCGTGCGATTTGATGGGGTTGAAGGACTTGCTGGAATGTGAACTCCAGACCGCCAATGATCACAAGTCCTAGTACCAGTGCACTGAGACTGATCCACATTCGACGTTGCAGTACAAATGTAATGCCAGCAATTAAAATTGCGGATGTTAGTCCCAGCCGCCAGTCCAGAATCGAAAAATACCCGATGATTCCGGGAGAGATAATGAGCAGGGTGATGCCGGATGGCAGGCCGGACCAAAACAACATCACAGGGATCAGAAGCAAAAAGACCAGCGCCAATCCGGTTTCATTTTGCAGGAGTAGTAGCAACACCGGTACCAGGAAAAACGCCAGGGCTGTGAGGGCTGTCCGTATATCCTCCGAAGTTATGTTCCGCTTTCGTGTAAGATAGTTAGACACCGCAAGAATGGTTGCTGGCAGTGTAAGCAGTCCGGCCTGAACATTCACCGGGCCCACCCGGATCCAGCTCTTCGACCCGTTGATTTCCACACCTGCGAACAGGGTAAGAATCATGAGCACGACCCCGAACCCGTAGAAAATATAGGCAGCCCCCTGAAAGGTTCGTGGGGATATAAACTGAACGATTATAATCATCAGGGCGGATGCTCCGACCCATACGAGTTGTCGATTGAAATTATTTACAATGAAACCAGGAAGAAATTCCGATACAGGACCTCTGGTGGCACTGTAGATGGCAGTCAACCCTGCAGCGGATAGCAAAACCCAGATCCCAATCAATCGCCAGTTTAGTTTGCCAAATTCAATCATCGGATCTCCCCCTGTACTTCCTGTGTTTCCCGTGTTCCCTGTGTTCCCTGAGCCTCCCCTGCTTCCTGCTGCGTCCGCGCCTCCTCTGCTTCCCGCTCCCGTTCTGCCCTGCGAGCCTCAATCTCTACCACGTCAAAATTCA